>MDTF01007014.1_pt1 | contig 76233 bp, 78 predicted proteins | sample 811191 | NCBI WGS metagenome assembly MDTF01 (sample SAMN05326649, study PRJNA326480) | marine metagenome | isolation source: seawater | place: Southern Ocean | collected 2011 | reverse complement strand
TCTTGCACCAATGTTGCTCCTAGTTGCTATTTCCCACTCTTCGTTTTCATTATCATAAAACATATTTACCATGGTTCCTTCGACATATTCTTGAAACTTACATTTTCCGATTTTTTCCTTGAAGTTTTCATATTTTATAGATTTGGGTGGTGCAAAAGACAAAATCTTTGATCCATTTGTAATAACGGATCTAAATAATCCCAATGTATGGGTATTATCGGCATTGACTTGTTGTTTATCGTATTTAATAATACTTAAATTGTTGTGTTTTTTACACCGTTCTGTTGCGATCTGTGATTTAAGAGACATAACCTTATTTCTCCAATCGGGATCTTCAGATGGTATATCTCGCAAATTCTGTTCTAATTTTTTTACGGTTCTACTTTTAATGGATTTTACAATCAACTTCATTTCTTTTGCATGATGTTGATCATTGACTACACGACTGAAGTCGGCATAAATTCCTAGATTAAATGGAGATAGCATGTAAAATAGGATGATGCAATATCTTTAACTATATTTGTTATTCAATTTATTTCAAGTATCTAGAGCAAAGATAATTTCTACTCTAATTATAAGGCAATGACGGAAACATCCAAAAAACAAGATGAATTATTTTTAGAATTGGGGGATATAATAAATTTGGTAGCGCCCGGCAACGGTGATCTAAATGGTAAGATGTTTTTTATTAAATATTTAGATGCTAAGGAGATATCATTAGTAGATCCGGAAACATTAACCGTATTTAAATTAGGTTTAGATAATGGTAAATTAGACGATGAGTCAATTGAAGTTGTAGAAATTATTAGTAAATCGGAAGAAAAAGGATACGCTAGACAAAATAATCTTCTTCCAAAATCTTGGATCACAATACAACTTTCGGGTGAGGTACCAATCATAATTAATGGCGAGATCACAAGTTTAGAAGAAGATATGATAGAAATTTCCACTTGGCCTGAAAAACAGAAAATTTATATAGATTTCGCATATAAAGGAGTACCTAAAAATTTACCAATCGAAAGCATTAAACCTTTTATACGACCTATCGAAAAAGAGGTGGTTGCATCCCCATCTCCTGTTTTTCCAGAATTTGAACAAGACGTGGACGAATTATCACATGGGGATACTTATCCCATCGAACCAGAGATTAGTGAACAAAGACGAGAAATATTGCTGGATGCTGACGATGTTGTTTTCGGTAAAAAATTGGAAGGTATTAGACAAATGGTTCCCGTTGAAGAAACGGAACGACGTTATGGAATAAAAACTCAATCAGACGATATGTTAAATGATTTGCTATCGACTATACCAACTGCTAATAGAACAAAACGGGTATTAAACTCAATCCATATAATGATTGAGCGTTATCAACAGTTGAGGAGTATATACTCCAAATTATCTGAAGACGGTAATGTTGAATTGCCCGATACCAAAACTGCACAATTCAAACCTTTAGTAAATAAACTGGAAACTCTTTCAAAGAAGTTATACTGGTTATTACCTATTGTGAAAAGCAATAAGGTGGTTTACGATGTAGATGCAGATGAAGAAGATGAAACTTTAGACATTAAACAAACTACATTGGCCGATGCACAAAATGAAATATACGACATAATGCAGCAATATAAGACGAATACTGTTCCGGATGGAGAGAATAAATATAAATTTCTCTATAAACAGTTAAATCCATTGTTAACACCTTTTGAAGAATCGACTAATTTAACAAATGTTGTAATTTCCAAACCCGTTGATACAGTATTAAATGCTGTTGTAAGCAATTTCGATGATTTATATTCTTCTGTTTTTTGTGATGGTATTTTGGATAAAAAAAGACTTGTTATGGAAAGATATGAAACTGGACTTACATATTTATCAAAATTGGATACAAAAAAAAGGAAACAAAATCCTACACTCCAGAAGTTGGTACAAAGTGATACTATGAACATTGTTGGATTCATGGCGTTAACAGAACCATTTGTAAACTACTCTCAAATCAACTTGCCGGCAACTTCAATATATAGACGCGCAGAATTAAATGAGATCCCATTCACATATTTTGACCACTTGGATAAGAGAACATCCGTAAAGAGCACCATAATTGAAGAAGACTCGGCACCTATAAATCGCGAGGATTTTTTAGATAATGTTGAAGCATTTTTATTTAATCAAACCAAAGGTATTGAGGATAGAAACAGTAAGGATTACTTGGACTTTTTAAATACAATGGTTCCGAAAACAAAAGATATATTTAACCTTGTAAAAAAGAGAATTGTAAATAACACATCATATATGAAAATTTTGTTGTATTTACAACCATTTCTGATATATGCAGATGATATCACATTTAAACAGTATGAAGAAATTGTGAATTATATGAGAACAAATATTTTGGATTTAAAGAAATTTTTGGTTACTAAAAATGGAGATTATTTAACTTATATGAATCATAAATATGATTCATGGAATGTTGGTTTTAAAAACAGTTATTTATTCAATATGTTAAAACCCCAAAATCAAATCAGGGATGGGTTAGATTGGAAAAAAGCGTATGGATTAAAACATGATATGACATCCGAATTTATAAGGAAAATATTAGTAGTTGATAATGGTAGATTATTTATGTCTTCTGTTGCCCTAGAAGATGTTGAATTATTCGTTCCTATAGATGTAGAAGCAATTATTAATAAAAAGTTAGCCGAATTAAAAGGTGAAATTACAGAAGAAAAGGTGCAACCCGGTGAATGCAAAAATTTTATACTTTCTAAATATTATATAGATATCGATTCTCTAAGAGAAGATGATGGGAATAGTGAGATATATTTTGACGGCAAATATGATGATACGCGATATGATATAATTGAAGAATTTTCAAATGAACAAAATTCTATGGATCCAAAAGCGTTTAATAATTTCCTAGTGCAACATTTGATGAATAATGTGGGTTTGGACATTCTTACTGCTAATAAGGAGGCGGACGCCATGATTAATAAAAAGCGCAAGGTTGTAGAAGGTGATTACTCATATATTATAGACGAAAGACATGATAATATCTATTATATTCGCGATGATAATAAAACATGGATTCGAGTCAAAGAAATGGATGGTGAACTTCCGAGTGCGTCAACATTCTGCAATTTGAAAAAATCATGTGTTTCTATTAATAATGAATGTGGAGATATGGTTATAAATAAAAATAAAATTAAAGAGCAATTAATAAATGAAATGTTGGAACAATTTGATAAGGATTTTCATCTAAACATGGATGAACTGGTGGCTACTCTTAAAACAAATAAGAATTATAATATTTCTATAATAGAGTCTGTGGTTGAAATCAGCAAATTATTTGACCTAAGATATGATTATATGAAATACGCTATTGGTGAATTGTTACCGGATCGCGCAATAATAAGTTCTCCTCATGAACCTTTGCGTAATCTGATCCTTTCACAGGACGATTTTGTAAGAAAACAGACAGATATAATTAAGTTTGTAAATAAAGTCTGCAGACCAAGTCAAGAAGATGAGGACCCATATTGGTTTTATTGTATTAAAACAAATATTAAGTTACTGCCCACATTTTATAAAGATTTGGCTAGCGCATATTTTAATGGAAGTTATATTAGAATGTTGGAAAATGTTTCGGCCGCCAGAGGTGAGAAGAGTGATGATGGTGATAAAATTGTGGATAAGTATTCGGGATATTTAATCCGGATGTTGGAATTCGATGGCGGTGAGGGTTATGATGAGACTGGGTATAAAATTGTTTCGAGGTCGATAATGGAAAATGATATTGGTGATGTTTTAATGGATATGTCTTTCAAACCAACTGATACATTGCGTTCAAAAGATGGGGATATGATTAGGAAAGTGATTTTTACTTTGGAGACGCAAATGTCGGTTCAAATAGGTTCTGAGGTTGATTTTATAATCAAAAATGTGGAGAATACACTTGATGTATATTTACCGACCGAGGATGAATTTAAATCGCAAAAGAAGATTGCGAAAGGTAGAGGTACAAACTTGGGGAATTATGTTGATATTCACGACGAAGCGTTATTATTTTTAACATTGGGTTATTTCCTTGTTGTTACACAAACCATGATGCCTGCAATTCGTACCAAGAAAACATTTAAGGGGTGCGGACCCCGATCTTTTAAAGGTTATCCATTGGAAGGTTCTGGAGATTATTCTGCGTTGAAATATTTATCGTGTGTCGCCTTAAGATTGCGTTCAAGAACCAGACCATGGCAGAGATTGCCGAAACTGACTCGTGAAAAGGCATCTGCTACCATGAAATCTGTTATGACGAAACTAAAAACATTGATAGACAAGGAAATATTGTCTAAGGATGTGATTAAAGATAAAATCAACGATAAAATTAGATTTTTGCAATCAAAACCCCCGGATACTGGTATAATATCAGAGTTTGATGTAAAGGCGTGGAGAACCTTTCTACCACCACTACATCCTATTAATATAACGGGTGTTCAGACATTGGGTAAAACTTTTAAAGAAGATTTATATAAAAATATACGAGAAGGTAATTCAACACAATTTCAGAAAATGGCGCTTCTATATGGTAAAATAACTCTATTTTCTCTCCTGATACAAGAACAAATCCAAAGAGTTGTGGATAAAGAAGAATTACTTGTTCGAGATATACAGAACGAGTTGTTGGTGGAGAACTCATGTTGTAATAATGGATCTAAAAATACAGTGACTTATTTCGAAGAAAAGGAGTCAGATATCAGAGTTGTTAATATCCGAGTAAAAGAGTATGAGCAGATATATAATTTTGTGCAACATATCAATATACCCGATTATTTATTTGACCCAACGGATACTAAATTTAAATACCCTAAGGTACCGGAACAATTTTCGGAAAAGACAATTTATATGGCCATAATACGGTTTTGTTACTATAATACCGGGTTTGTATTAGATGAAAAATTAAGAAATGTATGTGGATTAAATAGCAGCGAATTTAAAAAAACCGATGATATCGAGAGAAAGATTGAAATTATGAAAGGTGAAGGTAATATTTACACAATGGACCATTTTACCAGATTAATGAATATTGTAAACAAAGAAAATATCTTAAATATAAATCTAAGAAGAGAAATATTATCCCCAAGAAGTGTTTTTGAACACCTTATCAAAAATGAGGTTATATTAGATGATGTTGAAGGTACAGACTTGGAAACATTTATGAAATTAACGGCCGACGTTCTTGATAGGTTTGAAATGTTGCGAGAGGAAGGGGAAGGTAAAAAGGGTGACGCAGTGAATATTCTAGAAAACTTTATTAAAACAAAAACGGATAGTTTGATGACCGAGATTATAGATTTTACCGAATTAACGGCATATCGACCTTTACTAGATTTTTTTAATACAATAGATAATTGGAAGTTGAAGGGTGAGAATATTTATATGAGTTTGGAAGATGAAACTGCGGTTTCGTTTTATACATATTCTTCAACTTATATTGCGAATATTTTGAAGATATATCCTACAATTATTAAGAACGAGGTTGATTATAAGTTTGTTAAAATGCCCATACATTGGCAGAAAGGTGCCCAAAAAATGGGTGATAATCACATTAAAGATATTCAACATATAATATCAGAGGAGCACCGTAAATTATATGAGTTTTATGGGAAAAAAGATATTAACAGCATTCTCGACAGTGTTGTTAGATCTCCACAAACAAACGCTATTTTGTTATTGGTAAAATTATTACCGTTCTTTGCTAATATCAGGTTGTTGCCGGATTCGCCACGCAGTAGTACGATAATGAATGGTGATATGATAAAATCAATTATGAAATTTCTCACTGCAATGGCGTTTCAGGAATATATTGTTCGAACAAAAGATCATGTTTCTGGTGTATCCATCGATTTAGAAGAGGAAATTTTTGAGGGGCAAAAAATGGAAATTAGACATGAAGTTAGTAATCTACTGACTGCATATTTATCAATAATGGCGAAAGAGAAAGACATTACAAATATTTCAAATTACGAGATAGATCAAGAAATATTAAAATCAAAGGAAAAGGAAAAGGCGAAGGTGACGAAACGTCTAGGGGATTTATCTGTTGATGAAAGAAAGGTTCAAGATCTTATGAAAAATCATAGATTGGGGGACTGGGGTCTTGGACAAACGAGAGCATTATTCGTATACGATGAAGATCAGTATGACAAAGAACGTTTGGAAATAGAGAATGATATATTAAACGAATTGGTATTGGGTAATATGGATGGTGTTTCGGAGAGAAATAGGGAAATATTTATGATGGATGATTTGGAACAGCGTATAATTGGGTCGAGAGTCCAACAAGAGTTGAACGCTGATATGGCGTTTTTCGGTGGCGATGATGAAAATGGTGAATTGGATAATTGATAAAAAATATTAGATGCCTACAATCATGAAGTAAAATAATTATATATAATGTAAAAATTTTATTATATATAAAATAAAATTTATATTGTAAATTTTCAAATTTAAATTCTATAAATAATCTATATGTACAGATCATTTATACGAAAACACCCAACTTCGATAGCTATTTTATTATTTATTGGTATGTTCTATGCCATACAATGTTGTTCACCCGCATTTTTATATAAAAAAGATGGTTCATTAAGACAATTTGGTTTGGGATATAAAGAAAAAACGATATTACCCATTTGGTTAATAGCGTTAGTGTTATCTATTTTATCTTATTTATTTGTGATGTATTATTTAGCAATGCCTAGATTTAATTATTAGGTTACCGTATATTGTGACGCCTTATTCTTTCTCGCTTCTTCGTCTTCCGCGGCAGCTTGCTGATCATGCATGTCGTTAACCGTTTTAGTCATTTCTTCGGTTGAATATTCACACTCAATGTTTGAAATGGATTTTATAGAAATGGTTAATGCAAGACATCCTGCCAGGACATACCAAATCCATTCAGCAATAATATTTTTTAAAACTACCAAAGAATATATTTTTTGGTACATTTTATTGTAATTCTCAACTGCTAACATTTCTTTGGCCTTACTTTGTCCACTTCTTGATTTAACTGTGGGTTTTTTTATTATAATAGGTTCTTTTCCAGAACTCAGTGTCTCCATAAAATCGGTATAGTTGTCGGGTGTCATTTCATTTATTATTAAAGATTCATCGGAACAAATTCGTGTAAGCAACTCGCTCGATCCCTTGTCTGATCTAAGCATATTATTGAAATTTTTTGATAACCCCATACAAGACACTAATAAGAATCCGAATGTATTAGAGAACGGACTGAGCCATCCGGGCAAAGCAGAGATTAACGCAATCACACTTCCTAAAATTAAGAAATTTGGTAAGATGGTATACATGAATACCGAAAATATATTTTGAGACCCACCTTTACAAAATCCCGAGGCCAACCCGATATTCACGCAAAATTGTATTATCAAAATTAGAAGAAGATAAGCCGGGGTCATCCACCGTCCCGATGTTACATCATTCGGTGACATATTTGATAATTTCCAACCTTTAAATCCAAAAAAAATGGTGGTTATTCCTATAAACAATGAAATCCATCCAGTTAATGTAGTTCCCGATTTAGCATTACTCATTATATATTATTTATGTATTATATTTTTTTATTATTTACCATTATAAATTATGAACACTACATATTTTCCGAAATTAACGGAACCCGGGGTCAGTTATTTTTTGAAGTCAACGTTAAAACAATGCAGTGATAAAAAAGGGAAATATTTCAATACTATTTTTAATTTAGGGTTACTATTTCTTTTCCTTACCCTTTTAGGCGTTTCTTTAGTATATAAAAAAAATACAAAGATGACTACCAAAGAAAAGAAGGCGAAACATGAAAATGAAAGAGAATATATTTTAAATAAGATCAAATCTTTAAAGCATACTGAAAGGGAAAAACGCAACGAAATAATTACAACTTTGCCGAAATTTGAAAGTAATTTTGTGGAGTTGCATAAAAATTATTATAAGATTTAAATATAAAATGAGTGGGGAAGATGCTATTGATAATTTTTATAAACTTAAGGGATCATATGATGCTAAATATGCTAGAGCAAAACAGAGAATAATGGATGATGACAGTATGAGTATTGAACAGAAGAGAGCAAAAACTTCAAAAATCCTAAGAAAATGTGTCGGATGTCTAAAAAATGTTTCAACAAATTTTTCCAGTTCGAACCGTGAATTGGTTGCTACATGCGGTGATACAAATGCACCATGTGGATTGGATATTAGGATTAAATTGGGCTTATATAATTATTTACCAACATTATCAAGTAAAATCGATGATGATATTGGTATCAGTAAACTGGAAATTAATCGTATCAAATTAAATTTACTATTTGGGTTGGTTGATGAAGAGCAAATGGTTGAGAGTTTTGAGAAGGTGAAAACAACATATAAATCGCTATCTATAGGGAAAAATGTTGTGGATGAGGCGACAGAATCATTGAGATTGATTAACATAGAAGATGTTGGCGGACAAAGGGAAATAAAAAGGACTAGGCTTGCAGAGATTAATCAAATAAGGTTAGGAAATGTAATAAGAGAATTCAGACAATTAATATTGGAATCTGAAAATAGTTCGGCAAGCGGACAAGAGGACAATAAGAGGGCGCAGATTTCGGATGCAATTGAACTTTATCAAACGCAGATAATACCTATATCAAAAATTATAAGAGAAGCGTTATATGATATTAATACTGTTACCCATGAACGTGGTTTGTTTAAATTAATTCAAATTAAAACGGCTTTCAATAAACTAATTTTTGAGGTGACAAGTCCAGAAGTTATTAGTAATAAAAAATAGACAAATAGTATATATGAAGTTTATTAGCATTCCCGTATTTATCGTGAGTTTATCTATTGGTATATTTATTGCATACATTTCTTTACCTGCTCCACATGTTGTATATGTATACCCCACTCCCGAAAATATTGATAAAATTCAATACAAAGACGAAGGGGGGACATGTTTCGGATTTAAGGCTAAGGAGAAACCTTGTCCTAAAAATAATAAATTAATAAGAAGGTACCCAGTACAAACCTTGAAAAAAGATCCTATTGAAATCAAATCTCCATCTTATATATAAATGTATATAAGACGATTATTATATAGCAATCCGGGGCGATATGCGATATCTATTATTTTAGGACTGGGACTGGCAACATTATTTAGAAAGGTTTGTAAAAACCGAGAATGTCTTGTTTTCCACGCGCCCAGTATAAATAAAATTAAGGATCAGGTTTTTCATTTTGATAATAAATGTTACACTTTTGAGGAAACGGCTGAGAGTTGTAATGTCTCTAAAAAAATATTAAGGTTCGCGTAATGTTTAATTGTATCAAATATAATTACATATTATATGTCTGATTCTACAAGCATCAACTCACTTCCAGGACCTGCTTCTCAGCAGGCCAATAATATCCAAATGAATGTTGTCGATACAGATAATTCTCCACAACTGTCCCCTGAACAATTATCATTAAATTCTGGATCTTCAAGTGCTGTTCCAATTGTCCCTGCCCAAGTGGATCCCAATGCCATGGGGAAGGTAATGTCTGGTTTGCAACAGGCGCATATGCAAGGGATGACGCAATTGGCTTCTAGAGATATTCCAATGCCAACAACGCAATTCACACAAGATCAACAAATCAAACCAAATTACATCCCGCAAGCAGAAAATAGTAATTATATTCAGGAAGAAGACACATATGAAGCGTTATTGGAAAAGAAACGAAAAAAGACAGACAATGACGATCGTTTAGACATGTTATATGATGAATTACAACTACCTATATTAATTATGGTACTTTTCTTTTTATTCCAAATGCCGTTCATGCAAAAGAAATTTTTACATTTTTTCCCATCTTTATTTCACTTAGATGGTAATATGAGCATGGGTGGATATGTAACAAAAACATTTTTGTTCGGGTTTAGTTTCTACCTTATTATGAAATTAAGCAAGTATGCAAGCGAATTATAGTTTTATAAATATATACAAATATATATAATGGATAGAGGTGAAACAAAAACCCAGAATTGGAATGAAAATAATATCTATGGTCGACGTTTTCAGGGTCGGTTGGAAAAATTATTTCAAGTAAACATTTTACAACGAGACGAATTGGATAATGTAAGCGTAGATGGTTTTAAACAACTTATTAAAAATAAACTAGAGACCCTTTTTATTGAAAAAAGAGCAATAGATATATTATTAGAGAAAATTAGCAATGCGGAGAGAAAAAAAATGGAAGAAAATAGGGGCGAAGAAAAAAATTCTGGAGAAAAGGACGAGTTGGAAAGAAATATAGGTATTTGGAGTACGGAGGAAGTTATTTTGCGACAGGCGTTTTTAGAAAAATATAAAATAGGGTCTATAGGAGAGAGTCAAGCAATTGCCAAGCACTTATTTAAAATCATAGCTATATTCGACGAAACCGAACTTTTCGTCTCAGCGATAAATGATGTGAGATTTAATGAAATACCAATATCTTCATATATTTCAAATCCTCTCATTGCAGTAGACGTGTGGAAAAATTCTGTGCTTCCAGGAAGAACACGAGGTCAAAGAACAAACGCACCAGCAAATACTGGTTCTCAACAAACCACTCTATCCGGACAAGTCGAACCAAACTTTACTCAATTCGAATTGGAATTTAATGACGCTTCTAGGGGCAGGTCATCTATTGCAGAAACTCAACAAACATTTATGAATGCGCAGGCTGATAATACAGCAGCCATTGGTAACTTAGAAATCAATGTAAATAAAATGATGGCCATGCAAGAGAAAATTTTGGACCAGGGTCAAAAAAATGGTATGGGTATATCAAAAAATGAAGACCTTTTAAAAAAACAAGATGATAAATTATCGGAGGCAAAAGAGGCTCTTAAATCTCTCAGCAAAGATTTTAAGACGGGCATGGCAAAATTAACCAGCGTACTTCAAAAATGTACAACAGAGGAGATGCAAAAATCATATGCAAACATGCTTTCCTGTTTGCTCAGTATTTTTCTGGCTGTCTTGGGTATTTTTATTTTAGTGAGTCAATTATTTTTTAGGTTTGCACAACTCGGCGTTGGTTTATCGAAATCATTAGGAAGAGTAACTGTCGGACTTCTTCCGATTGTGGGTGGAGGATGTGTAGAACTTGTCGGAGTTTGCACTGCCATTGCATTTTTCCTTATTTATGCAAGATTGGTCAGTGCGGGAACCGGGGGATTAGTTGACGGTCAATATGTTGCAGGGGAGTTCTTAGCAGCCATTCAATCAATATTAATGTTTTTGTTTAGTTACGTTAGATATTTATGGGATTCATTGAGTGAGGATATGACATATTTTTCGGAACGGTTGGGTGTAGAAGAATTAAAGGAAACAGTCATGAATGAAACTCGTGTTGCAGTGGACGACGCACTTTCAGAAATTCAAAATGAGTTGGACAGGCGATTGGGCGCCGCAGCAAATCAAGCACTGGGAATTGAAAACGCGCAAGGAGAACAGACATGGTTAGGAGATGCTCTCCTTCTTCCAATCAATGGTATTAATGCGGCTACAAATGGGGTTAACAATTTATGGGACTATTTTACATCTCAGGAACAAGTTGATGGTGTTGTAAATGCAATGGGTCCAGAAATGGGTCCAGAAATGGGTCCAGAAATGGGTCCAGAAATGGGTCCAGAAATGGGTCCAGTATTGGATACCGCCAATGTAATGGAGCAGATGGCAGCAAATACTATGGACGCTACAGATGCAATGAATGCGGCAATGGATGCAACAAATACAATAAATGCTGCCATGGATGCAACTCAAGCAGTTCCTTCAACTGCACTGGAAACAGTTTATCCAGAGCAAAATCCATGGGATAATTTTGGAGGAGGTGCCAATGTTAATTCTTTCGATAATCAGTTAAAATTAGTCTTTTCCATAATAAATAAATGTACAATTTTTAATGAAAAATTAGCTGGTGCGACTACAATAGGTAAAAATGGTGTTGCAATGGTTGAGGTAAAAAGAAAATTGGTCGGTGGAAAATGGATCAATAAAAAGGAAAAAATAAAAATGGAAGATCTTTTAAAAGAACTTGACACCATAAAAAATAGTCCGGAAAAAACAATGTGGAGTAAAAAGTCGAAAGCACAAAATAAAGGGAGTATTATTGAAATATATAAACAAAAGGAAGTCGATTTTTATAATTTAATAAAAAACCTTATGAATATATTATCTATTTATAAATTTGACTCGAAAAAAAATACTTTCTCGAGGAAGGATAATTTTAGAGATAACCATGAATCGAAGGATAAAGAAATGTTTGTAACACCTCTAAAATCAATTTTCGAACATCTTGGTGGCGAGGGTTTTATACCAAATAGTGATTTTACACCAAATAGTGATTTTATACCAAATAGTTTTAAACTTCCGAAATTTGTAAAAAAAGAAATTTTGATTGGTGGTAAAAAATCCAAAAGGCGACTCAAGAAGAAGAAAAAGAAAACTAAACGTAAATCTCGTAAAAAGAGAAAAAACTCGAAAAAACGGAAAAAGAAAAAACGGAAAACGAAAAAATATTAGTAAACCGACTTAAAAAACACATTTAATATTAATTAATGACTAATATTAAAATATTTAAAGTATCTGACGCTACTTTCCAAAATTTTACAGTATCGTTGGATATAGATTATTACGAAAGTATGGATGATATATGCAAACAGATTAAAAAAACGTTGATTACTGTTATTGAAATGCACGGATTTACAACTTTGCTCACAAAAGCCAAAAATGTAGAATTGCATATCCATGACGTAAATATTGGTCACATTTTAACATCTCCCCCAGAAACACAGTATTGGGTGTGTACTCACTGTTAACACATTTGTTGAAATCTGTTCGATACCTTTTTTTGCATAATACCTCCGGGTTTATATAAATAATGAATAATTATATTTTTCATTTTATTTATAAGGTTTAAATATTTTGTAACCTCAATATCTATTTTTTTTAAAGACTCTGTTGGTGGACCGAAAGATAAATATCCCCTAAGAGATCCATATGAGGCTTCGACAACAATATATTTCTCAATTATCGTCTCCATCCTCGCTTTTATTATCATTGGATAATATTTATTATACTTTTTCACTAGATCCTTTCTTACGTATTCCGCACCTATATCATAAGATTGATATGATGGTTCTGTCCAAACTTGCATTATGATAGGTGAATATTTAATTATTATTTTTAATCAATAATAACAATTCAATTTTTTAAAAAATTCCGAATATTTTTTTTCTGGTTTTTCGTTTCCTTGTTTTGGATTTTTTCAAAGTTTTTTTAAGAGTTTTCTTATTGTTTTTTTTCCGTTTTTTTATTTCATCTTTTTTGCCGGGATCATATTTTAAGAAATGGTAATCCCACTCTTTTGTTCCTCGTTTTTTTGATAGTTCTTTAAATTTATCAGATTTTTCCTCTCTTATCTTATCCAATGTTAATTGTTTTCCGTAACAGTTAATACTAAAACGTTTTAATAAACCAGATTGTTTTAACCTATTAAATTGTTGGACTTTAAATAAGTATTCCGCCATACATATGATACGGTTTGCGTCGTAATACGGTCTATTAACATATGTGAATGCTAAATAAAAACTAAGCATTGTATCTATTGTTGCAATTTTAACCTTCCTTTTTTTAATAGTAATCACGTTGTAACTGTGACAGGCTAGTGGTTCGTAAATCACAACAATCGTTTCTTTATTTACCAAAACTTCGTAATGCTCTGCTATAACTTCACCAACACCCTTTTTCTTTTTAATACTCACCTTTTTTACACCACCATATTTTAACCTGTCTCTTAGTATTTCGGCTGTTTTTTTTGGATTGAGCGCCAATACATCAAAATCTGGTATTTTTTTGAAATTCTGTTTTTTGAATTTATGTAAATATCGAATATACATTTGGAGAGCCATTGCTCCGAAAAATACAACCCCTTGATTTATTAATGAATCTCTAGTAATATTAAATATTTTCTGTTCTTTTCCTTCGGGTAATTTATGATCCGGGTCAAAAAATCTTTGTATTTCCACAAATTCGCATGATTTGCCTTTTAGTGGATAATTTTTATTTAATAGAGATATTCGTTTTAGAACTTTTTCCCATCTTGAAGGGTCCCCTTTAGGACGTGATAATTCTAAATACATAAGCATTCTGAGATAATTGGGGGGAGTATAAAAAATACCTTCTACCTTTACTGCCGTTTTGGCGATTCTTTTATAAAGTTCTGGTACAAGAAAAGTAATATCGGCAACTGGAATAAAGTTAACGAATACTTTGAATGTACCCGAGTGGACACCTGCTTTCGCTTCAATCTTTGTGAATCCCTCCTTATAATATATATCTGCTAAATCTTTAGCGTCCCTCATTGGGTCGGGGGAGAAGAAGTCATAATCTGGTAATTCTACATTCATATCATAAAATTGGTCTTCGCGAGGCAATAAGGCATTAATTGCCGTTCCGCCGTAACAAATCAACTTCTTTTTACGCAGAAACTCTTCAACAATATCAATAATTCTCCTCACTTCGGGATCTTTCAACATTTCTTCACCTTCACGCATATCCACTTTATCTACAGCTTGACGTAAAATGGCCAATTCACATTCTTCAAAAGACATATCTTTTTTACAATCCATTTAATATATACTCCTATTAAATTTTTACATATGAATAGACATACCTGGTAATACCTCATATTTTTTTGGCGCGAAAGACAAATCTTTACTTGGTGGGGTAGCGCAGGTGATTTTTTTCTGGACGTAGCATAAGTATGGTGGTTTCTTTACAAAGGCGCATCCAGCATTATTAAAAAAGTCCAAATAATATTTCATATTTTTATCCAAGTTTTGATAATTCATACACACCATTTGACATCCATATGATTGGTGGAGGGCAACTGGAACATTCGTATTTATTTCACTCCAATCCGGCATTGTTAGAGCAACTCTTTGTTTATTATATGTTTTTAAGTTTGCGGGTGAAGCAGCGTATTGTATATCTGTATTTCTTAACTGTTTAAAATATGTGGAATTTGAACCCAGATTAACCAGTTCGTAAAATGGGTTGGATTCATCTTTATAATTATCATTGTCTTGGTGCGCAAGTATAATAACTTTTCCGGCGAGAGAAATAAGAGGTTCTAGGGCCAAATTTTCGGTATGTGTATTATTGGCACTTCCACGCCCTTCAAAACTCCATCGCGCATCTAATAATCTACCTGCGAAATTATTAATTATGGATTTGGCAAGCGGAGTGTAAACATCTTGACGATTTGATTTGATTCTAAAATGGAGAAAAAGTGGATCATTTGCGTTTGCAGATGTTCCGGAAGAAAATGCTAGATTCGACACTTTATTTAACACTTCTTCAATTGGTATACTATTGTATGTACCTTTTATATTGGGATTTGGAAATGGTGAGGCCGCAACCTGTGCAGTTCCATCTATTGAATAAATTTCAAAGTCCAAAACTCTAGCACCATGGAAGATGATTTCTTCAAGTGGTTTTAAAGTAACGTAACTATCTTGGAAATCGCCGGCGCAGCAAGAATTATAACTGCTAGCAATGTAAAAGTTCACTAGAGAATCGTTGTATTTAGGATCACCTGTATTAATACTGCTTAATTGTGGAGAAAGACTTTTATCATCATACTCTTTTTCCATAATATTATCATTATCCGTTTTTTTATTTATTTGCATTCTATAATACCAAAATACTCCCAGAATTGTTAAAAACACTCCTATCCATATGTATTGCGATAAATATTTTTTTGACATCAATAATGCTGTTTCATATCTATTTATAGGCATATATAATATGTATTTATATTTTAATCTTACCTAAATAGAGAACATTAAAACTTAAATATAAAGTTTAAATAATTATATTATAATATTTTAAATGCCCGGTGGATTATTACAATTAGTAGCGCATGGACAATCCAATCTTTTATTAACAGGTAACCCAAAAACCACATTTTTTAAAGCAGTATATAAACATTACACACCTTTTGGTTTGCAGAGATTTCGAATAGATTATGAGGGGGATCGCAATTTATCATTTGACGCTGGTGTAGAGATGGAGTTTAAGATACCCAGATATGCTGAAATGCTTTGGGATACATATGTGGTGGTTAATCTTCCTGATATATGGAGTCCGTTGTTTTTTAGAAACGATCTTAAAGTAGAAGGAGATGTAGATAAAAATCCTTGTTATCTTCCTTATGAATTCAAATGGACTACAGATATTGGATTTGCAATGATTGATCAGGTGACTATATATTCTGGTGGACAAACACTAGCTCAGTATTCTGGTGAGTGGATGATGAACGCCATACGACGTGATGATCAAGATAAAAAGGAATTATTGGGAAGAATGACTGGAGGCGATGTGGATCGTTTAACAAATCCAGAAAAGTATTGGGGACACTATCCAAATGCAGTTCCCAGTAATTCATATAATACCTCTGGGGGGGTTGAACCTTCTATTAGGGGAAGACAATTATATATTCCTTTAATGGCGTGGTTCTGTTATTCTACAAAAACTGCACTACCATTAATCGCACTTCAATATCAAGAGGTTCATATTAAAATAAGATTTAAACCAGTCAAAGATCTTTTTACAATTTTGGATGTGGAACAACATTTTACACCTCCTTTGGAACCCATGAAAATGGTTTCGCAACTTAAAAGGAAAGCACCTAACACATCAAATATTACCGACCAGATGTGGAAATTTATCCAACAACCACCAAAATTGCCTACAACCGACCAGGAAAACCATTCTATATATGGAAATAGACGTAATGATTGGAATGCCGATATACACTTAATAGGAACATATATCTTTCTTGGAGACAATGAACGGCGGAAAATGGCCGAAAAATGTCATGAAACTCTAATTAAAGAACAATATGAATGGGATTATTTAAATATTACCGGTTCAAGAAGAGTAGACATTCCTAGTAAAGATATGGTTAGTAGTTACATGTGGCGGTTCAGGAGAAGTGATGTTAATTTGAGAAACCAGTGGTTTAATTATTCTAATTTTGAATGGGAAGGTATACCGTCACAGTATCCATCAATTACTGATTTAAAATCACCAACTCTCGGTCAATTTGTCGTGCCGGATAATCCATTGGGATTGTATAGTACTGGACCCCGAACAATCGGAAACGAGCAAAATATATTGATTGATATGGCGATTTTATGTGGACAAGATTATAGAGAGAATCTTCTTCCGGCAGGTGTTTACGCTTACATTGAGAAATTATATAGAACTACCGGTGTAGCGAAGTATGGTTTATATTGCTACAATTTCTGTACTAATAGTAGTCGTTTTATTTACCAACCTACTGGAGCACAAAATACCAATAAATGGAAATATATAACGTTTGAATTTAATACAATACAACCTCCTAAAAACACAGATGATGAAACTAATGGTGTAGATATTATGTGCGACGATCAAGGTAACATTATAGGTGTTAGGAAAGATGTCTGGCGCTTAAATGAGTATAATTATGATCTTAGAGTATTTGAAGAAAGATATAATATGATTGAGATACAGGGGGGTAGAATAGGATTGCTAATAGCCAGATAAAATCTATTTTAACACAAAAAAATAGATTTTATTTACAATTGCTTCCACATTGCTCATTGTCGAGACAGGTGCATCCTGTTTTTTTACAATTACATTTAGAGTTCATTCCTTCTCTCCAATGTCTTACACCATAATAGTATATTGTCTTTAAAAATTGGTACAAAACAAATAAAATTATAAATGTGGCGAATATACCTAATTTGTTCATATATATAGTATAAATATTTAAACTAAAATAAATCCATTAATGAATTGTAAGGGCGGGGCATTAAATTTGGATTTCTTAATTTACCATTCACGCATTTGCTGCCGCTGAATCCAATTCCCGTTACTGGTTGGTATGGATCTGGATTTCCCTTATGGTGTTCTCCATGAGCGTGTCCTTTTTTACCATCCCTTTTATTTGGATTTACAGGTCTGGAATGTTTTTTTTTGACGAATGCTGTATAATGTGCGGTCTTTTTATCATGTATTAAATGAGAATGGACATGCATTAATCTATACTCACCAGTAGTAGAATTAAAATTTACTCCACCGCATGCTCTATCTTGTTGGCAATGTTCTGTAGCATTTGCTAAATCGTAATATGTTGGAGAACCATGAATAGGAGAACCGCCTAATTTAGATCCTTCTTCTCTTTTAATATCATTGCTATTTGGTGGAACATATCCATAAAGATTATTTGTTCTTGTCTGTCTATATATTTTAGATCCACATTGAGGAACGTCTGATGCCTGATTGGTTACACTATTGTGTTTTTTACCTTTTCCTTTATGATGATCACTTTCCGATTTAAAAATAGTAGATACTTTGTTTAATAGTTGAATTTCTCTTGAGAGTACTTCGTCTTTCGCTTTTGGTGAATTAGCATGTTTTTGTTCCATTTCGGCAGCGTAAACTCTCCACACCATCTTACCGAGAATTTCTGCTTCATGGTCATGAATTGGTACAGGTGATACCCCCTTACTTTTGGCCTGATCTTTTATAAAATCTTTACCAATCTCTTCATATTTTTGACGAGACAATGGAACATCTAAATTACTGGGGATAAATTTTTTATATTTCTGATGTTCGTCATGTCCGTCATGAGGATGTTTAACATGGGGATGTTTATGTCCATGCCCATGTTTTGGTCGCTTTTGTAGTTGATAACCGTCCTTATCGGTTGGTACTTTAACAGTACCACACGTTAAGCACCTGTTATCATCCTCGTAACAATCACCTTCACAATTATAAGGACACTTTCTATAATATCCTTCTGTTTCATTCCCGTGAATCGTTTTCTTGCAGTTTCCAGTTATTCCCGAATAAATTGGAGAAATGCATTCACTGGGACATTCGCTACCCGATACTTGTTTATGCATTTGTTGCTCTTGTTTTTCTTTTTTTAAAGCAAATTCGGCTGCTTCCTTATTCTTCTCTTTCTGCAAATTAGCCAATTTCTTTGGATTAGTCATTCCTTCATTTGAGGAACATATTCCGGTTAATTTTAAAAATTCATATCCCAAGTTAACAAATATAAAAATAATAATAATAGTAATAATATTTTTTGCTATGTTCATAATTATATATATTAAATTATATATAATTTAATTTCCAAAAAGACAAGTTAATCGTTACGGCGCCATTAAAAATGTTGTAAATTTTGGAATATATTTGATATTATTCGCATTTATATATGCACACGTTGATCTAAGACCCCCTAAATAATCTCGAACAGTATCTTCGAGTTTACCTCTATATGGAATTTTTCCTTCAGGAGATTTATAATTTTCCATTTTACTATGTTTATTTCGAGCATGTTCCGTGGATAATTTATTAATTTCCCCAGGATTTTCAATTTGACCCATCATTACAAAATCGGCGCCACCTCCAAACGCTTTTGCCATATCTCCTGGGCATGTAATTCCATCGGATCCAATTATATACCCATCACATCCATGAGCCCCATCAGCACAATCAATTATCGCCGATAATTGTGGGACACCAACGCCAGTTTTTCTAGTTAAACATGTGTCTGATCCAATTTTTACTACATCAACCCCTCCATTAATAATCAATTCCTCAACCATATCTTTGGTTGCGACATTTCCAGCAACAATAATTTTATCTGGAAATGACTCACGCAATTTAGAACAATACGTTACAACATTTTTCATATACCCATTATCCACATCTACGCATATCCACTTAGCATTTGTTAATTTAATGATATCATATAAATTTGCGAATTCACTTTCCTGAATGCCCGTCGATATCATAAAATATTCGGGATTTATTTCCTTTTCAAGAATTCTATTTTCAAAATCAGAAATAGTATAAAACTTATTAAAACAAGTGACCATCTTAAATTCAGATAATACATCATATCCCTCAAATGTACCAGTGCCCATGGATGCGAATATTGGTACACCATGCCAAGTTGTTTTTGTATTTGGAAAAACAAATTCTCTTTCCAAACAAACTTGCGATTCAGTTGTAATACTTACCTTTGGACGAATAAGCACATCTTTGAAACCGAACTGTGGTGTATAATCTATTTTCATATATTAATCAATGAGTTGTGAGTTTTAAATCTTATTTTAGAAAGAATTATATTTATAAATATATATATATAAATGTCCACTACAAAGAAAAAAAATAAAAAAACTAAAAAATCGCAGACTGCTCAACAACAAGTGAGTCCATGGTCTCATTTTTGGACAGTTCTAACCGCAACATTGGTATTTTTCTGGGTTTTATTTCCATTGTATTCTTACCAATTGCAGGTAATTCTGGACCAAAGACAATGCAAAGGTCAGTCTCCGGATGATTCTTCACAAGGTGGTGGTGGTAAATGCATGCTTCCGAATCATCAACATCAACCTCCATATTATCCGTGTAAAGATGGTGATATTAGAACATATCCAAACGCATTACCTGGGGCAAAATGTCCAGTTGAACATGTCTCAGGTCCGGATTGGTTTACATATATAATACGTTTGTCTAGAACTCTTACAAAAGATATTTATAGCATACTTGTAGGAGAATTTTGGATAAATGCCGATGTTGAGTTGTTAGACATGGAGAAAAAAATGAAAGACTCACCCAAGGAAGCGAAAACAGCAAATGGAGGAAATATTTACGCTGGTGGTACCCGAGAACAGCGACGCGCAAAAGCGAAGGCCACGCGTAAAAAACTTGAAAAATCTAAAGCAGCGAATGCAGTTGATAAAGAAAATGCACGCAAAGCAAGGGAGGCGCGAAAAGGTAGGGCTGGTGTTAATGTTACTGGAAAAGATATGGCGATGGAAGCGCTTGAATCATCTTTGAAATTTACTCAGAGATCTTTGATGAAAAATAAGGAACGATCCCTTTGTTGTTCCAGATTAAAAAAGTATGGAAATTTAAGTGAAAAAGAGGAAGGGTGTGATCCTCATGGAGATTCTATTGTTAATTATCCACCATTTGGTTGGATAATGCCGAAAAAATTCGGGTGGCCATATAACTATATATATGATGATCCCGCTGTAGAAAAACCAACTGCATATAATCCAGATGATGATAATGCTAGCGGTACTGTAAAATGGGTTGGCGCTTGGTTTGCTAAAACTCAGCAGCGTTCATGGTCAGCCAGTAGAGGCATTTGGAGTGATATTTTATCATTCTTTTTACCTTATTTACATGAAGAATTAAGTGATGAACTTATAAACGAGAGATTGGAAGCATTTATAGCTGCGATGAAGAAATCATTGGAATCTGAGAAACCATTGGTACCGAAGAAACCATTGGTACATAAGGGTGGTGGTCCAAACGACACACAATCAACTGGTTCGACAAAAGAAGGCGAGCAATCAGAGAGTGTAACAAAAGGCGCAGCAAATTCTGCAGCAAAAAGGGAACTAACAAATTTTCATAATGATTTTAAAAAAATCAAAGAACAATTTAATAAATCTGCGGAGACGACAGAAAATAAAAACAAAAAGGCGATAGATAAATTATTTGAGGTAATGTCTAAACCAGAAGGCGACTCATATTTTTCGCGTGGTAAATCCGCCGAAAAAGATTCTGATTGGAAAGGTAGTAAAGAAGAAAACATATTTTTGGATTTTTATGTTGCCGTAACAAAACCAGAAAGTCTTCGAACATATCATCCAATGACTGTATTATGGAATTTTGGACAAGGGACGTATAAATATTGGTTTAGATATTTGACTACTTTGTGGATGCCTATTCTATGTATGACTATAATGATGGGATCTGCTGGAACGGCACTTTTCTATACCCCGTTTTCATCGGTGAATAGATATAGTGTGTTTTTACTTCCATTGTTCTTTGGATTAGGAACTACCCTTTTTAATATGGGAGCACAACCGTTTGAGGTTTTCTTGTATATGTTATTTGGAGCACAAGGTAAAAGGACATCATCCGAACAATGTCCATATGAAGGGGGCACATACCAGATGACAAGAAATGTAAAAGCGTATTGGCCAATAAATTTATTTATATCATTGGCGATTATAATAACAACACTTGGGAAAACACTTGCCGCATCAGGAAATTCAGCCGGGGTTGCCGTCAGTCTGATTTTTCCAATACTAATTGGTCTACGATTACTGTTCGCCTTATTACTATGGTTATGGAGTTTTAAATAAATAATATAAGAGCAAGATATTATTATTTAGTACAAAAATGGGTAAAAAACACAGATCCAAAAAGGTATCGGCAAATGGAAAACCATTTGTTAGTATTTGCACACCAACATATAATAGGAGAAGTTTTATCCCTTCTCTAATAAAAAATTTTTTGAATCAATCCTATCCACAAGAATTAATGGAATGGATTGTGATAGACGATGGCACAGACCCTGTTGGGGACTTATTTAAAAATATTCCAAATGTTAAATATTTTTATCAGAAAGAAAAGATGAAACTGGGGAGGAAGAGAAATTATATGCATGAAAAGGTAAAAGGAGATATAATAGTATATATGGATGATGATGATTATTATCCACCGGATAGAGTAAATCACGCTGTTAATAAATTGCGAGGAAATCCTCAAGCGTTATGTGCGGGAAGCAGTACAATTTATATTTATTTTAAAGATTCTAAACAAATTTGGCAATTTGGACCATATACACCGCAGCACGCCACTGCAGGGACATTTGCGTTTAAAAAGGAACTCCTGAAATTAACGCAATACGACAATGATGCTGAAATTGCGGAGGAAAAACTGTTTCTTAAAAACTACACTATACCATTTGTACAGTTGGATCCCATGAAAACTATATTATGTTTTGCTCATGATGAAAATACCTTTGATAAACGTAAATTGCTCATTAATTATAATAAGGATTATGTAAGATTAACGAGATTTACCCCTAGAGTATTTATTAAAGATAAAAAGTTGGTAGAATTTTATACAAAACAATAAAATATTATTATATATCATAATGATCAAAAATTTAACGAAGAGATTTAACCAGTTAATAAAACCTGGAGGAAATATTACAACAAAGACATTAACATCTGTTGCTATATTTATTAGCATAATTATTGCAACTGTATATGTCGTGAATGTAATAATTGAACAATTGAAAATAATTACAAACAAATATTTTTTGGAGAATTTCGAAGGTCCAAAAGAATTGGTTATGTTCCATATGACTGGATGTGGTCATTGTAAAAATTTTATGCCTCATTGGAATGCTGCATCTGGATCAAATAATACATCCATTACAATGCGCGCTTTGGAAAGAAAAGATCAAGGTGCGCAAGAACTTATTACGAAACATGGAATAAGTGGGTTTCCAACAGTATTATTATTGGGAGGTGGAGAGAAATTAAAGACATATGGTGGACCACGCACGAAAGAAGGTGTTTTATCCTTTTGTAAAAACAACGAATAACTTAAACCTCAGGTTCTTTAGTATAACTATCTAAATATCTATAAATTCTATTGATATCTAGTTTATTAATATTATAATTATCATTATCAAAGATTTCATAAATTTCTTCTATCTCGTGCTTATTTCTCAAGAAAACGAAATATGAAAATACATCTTTCTTGTCCATGCTCAATTGTCGGCATAGATTTTGAATGAATAACATATTATTGTATTCAGTTGAATATTTTGTTAATACCTTTGTAAATCTTACTTTTTCGGGATTGAATTGTATTGATTTGCTTTTCTCCATTTCATTCCATAATTTATGATTGTAAAATGTTTTGATCAATGAACTCATTTCATTGAAAATCCATATCTGTTTTTGGAACGTCACCCGATCAACATAATCGGCGAAGCAAACATTGTTAAGAATATTAATATAAAATGGAATTGCTATATCCTTTGGGATGCAACTCAACGGGTCAATAATATTCTCATGAAATAACAACCCAACACTGGTTCTGTCTGTTTCATTCATGAGAATTATATGGTCGTTAATATTATATTTATTATTTAATATTTTTTTTGTAATCTGTTTTGTATCTTCATTATAACTTTTAGGTTGAAAAAGAGTAGCAATAATTTTGTTTTTAAGGATACTTTGTTGGTTTATATAAATATTATATGTCGATGCGAGTTTTTTAAGGTCTCCCTGAATAAATGTAACCATGTTGTTACGTAGAACATCATCTAATGTAGGCATAATTAGATTTACTATTTTATTAACTTGAACCGGTGTTGGCGTTTTTAATTCTATTGTAGTACAGACCTTCATCATTTCGGTAATTTTTTTATCAATGTGATAATTACCAATACATATAATAGGTATCATTGTACTGGCTTCTATTTTTTGTTTCTTTGTTTTTTTTGGTCTTATTAATTTTATAAGAGAATTTATACCACCTTTATCTCCACCATTCATACCGTCAATTTCATCCATAATTACAGCTATTTTCCTTTTCTTTTTATGGAAAAGACTAATTATATTAGTATCGGACATATTGTTATTTGTAATATTATCAATTATAGATTTGTTTCTCACATCTCCCGCATCAAAAGATATAATATCATAATCCAACTTTTTAAGAATGGTTTTTACAAACCAACTTTTACCTGATCCTGGACTACCATATACATATATACCTCTACGAGTTAATACATTCGTCTTATTTTTTTCAAAAAAGTCTAGACAGTCGATTAGGCATTTTTCCTTATCATCTCTCTCCAAAATGTGATTAATATTTAGTTGGTCCATTACTATTCTAGTGTTCATTTTTTTATATATTTTTTTAATGGAATACTTTGTCTATTTGTTACAATTTGTAATAAATTTAAATTTTAAATTTATTACTTACATTTTCAACACGATAATTTGAAAAATTATAAAAACTATGTTTAGGATATATTTATACATTTGTGATCCCATCCCAGGTAAGACCGCAACCCTGCGCCCATTTTTTTTTGTCTTTTTTAGATTTATCATAAGAACTATACCATGTACAATCGGTATTATGTTTCTTTCCTAAACTGTGTTCATTAAAACATTGTTGTCCGGCGTGGAACGTGAATCCATTTTCAACCACATCTCTCTCTTTCATTAAAAAGTAGTCTGGACATTGACCAATCTCGGGAGGCCACTCTTCATTACCTGTCGAATTATATATCAATATACCCAAAACGATTAAACATAGTATTAATATTACACTTGCAACTATAACAACTGTTCTCTGAAAACTATCTAACATATATATATTTTTATAATATAATTTTTTATAGGATAATATATATATATATGAATTGTAATAGCAATGGAAGAGTAAATATTCTAGGAGATAATGTTATGGATAGTTTCCAACTTCATGATAAAATGCCTGTTGGTGATGATACATATAGTAGAACTGCTTTAAAGGGTAATTGGGAAGGGAATGTACTTTCAAATACATTCTTTAGCGAAGGAAATATGGATATTCTACAGAATGGAATCCGCGCCGGCGTTTACAAAGAGTCAAAAGGCAGATTTTTAATCGGTAAACAGGACGAAGATCCATTAAAAATGATTATGAGGAGCATATTTCTTCAACATGCTAAAAATCTTCCCACTCAAATTACGCAACAGGTTCAAGAATTAGATCAAATGGTTCTTGATTACGCCATTCCTCAAGTTTTGGGTGAGGCAGTGGGTTACGTTAAATTCAAAAACGATAGTAGTATGATGTATACCCCAATGACTAGACCTACTTCGACATATAATAATAATACCCTAGAACTTAAACCATGGTTTTAGTTCTTAAACGTTTAATTTCAAATGGTTTCTTAGGTTTGTGTATAGTGAAAAAAACGAGCAAAATCATTTTTTTCCATGACTGTTCTAAAATTATATAACTTTTCTCCAATTTTTCTTCTATTTCTTTATCGTATTTTTTTAATAAAGGAAGTATTTTTACAAGAACATTAATATTAAAAATAGTCGTTTCTGTAAGATCAAAAACAAAAATGATCTTGTCGTGATCATTGAATGCCTTTTGCAGCGTGGCGTCTATTTCTGAAATATTTATTTCCTTATTGGGTTTAATTATTATGTTCATTAATAATTAAATATAGTTTAAAATTTCCTAAATGTTTAAGCATTGTATACTTCCATTTCATCTTTGTAACGTTCTCTATCTTTATCAGCCAATTTATCAAATTTGACTCTTCCTTTTGCCGAAAGTGCTTTCCAAGATGCTCCTAATAATTTAGCAACGTCTGCAATTCGTAATGTTCCGGTTTCTGCTTTTAACTTCACCATTACTGCAGGACGATGGACATCGCAGTAGAATAAATAACCAGATTTTGCTCGTTTAGGTTTATTTGGGTCTTTCAACGCTTTAATTTTAATGGGTTCTCCAAGATATTTTTGAACCATCTCTTCAACTTTATCTGTATGACCTAAGTCAATGCATAAACTGGTGAGAAGGTTTTTGTGTGATTCGTACCAAAGGTGGTGGAGTGATCCTGTGTCATTATGAAATCTAATACTGGTCATGGTTTTATGATATAATAAACAAAAATGTAGTTAAATCAATTTTTTAAACAATTTATATCAAATACTTATAATAGACGATTTACTTTTTTTTAACACGCACTTTTTTCTTCACAACTTTCTTTTTTGTCGTTCCAGACATTCTTTGTATGCGATTTTTTTTATATTTCTTATAGTTTGTTGTAAGTATTGTTAATTCATCTCGCCACATATCTTTTGGATCAGTTGCTTTAAGTTTCTCAAGTTCTGCAATTTTCAAATCTCTTTCACTTCGTAATTTTTTCATATTTTCTTCTTCCATTTGCTCGATCCGCATTGAGCGCAAATATTTATAATCCGCATCGCCATCAATTACAGAGTAATTTCTGCCTGTAAGAAGTTCGATAACTTGCTCACGTTTTTTCCTTCTCAAATCAATAACATCATCGCACTGTTCTTCTATAAATCTTGCTTTATTATGCAAAATTTGGACATCTCGTTCCAATTGTTGTATCATATACGCTTTTCTCGCATGATACATTTTGAGACGAATTGGAAAGTATGATTCAATAATCTCATATACATTCTCATACTTTGAGAGTTTTTGTTCATGATCAAATAAATACATATTTGTTTCAGTTTTTGTAGTGTATAAACGAAATGTTTTTTCCAATAAATTACAACCATGGTCGCTTTTTTTTGGTAACAATTTATTAATTGTGCCCGGCATTAATTTGATTGTGAAATCAATATCTGTATCGGTAGACATATCTGTATAACTTTTAACCCATACTTTTTTCTTTCTATTTTTATCTCTATCATCCATTAGACTTTCTATAAAACCTTTATAGTCCTGTGTCCAAGTACCAATTGGAAGTTCAGTAATTTGGATAACATCCGTTCCTACGATAGAATAACATCCTTTTATAAGATATTTTTGTTTCGATAGTTTTGAAATTGTACCTTTAAATCCTTCGTAATATGGTTCAATTGTTGGATGTTTGGTTGGTTGCACATCTTCTAATTTAGATATAATGTATTTAGTGATTTGAACAGGATTATACGCTGGGATATCACAACTAAAACCAGTACCGATTCCTTTAGAACCATTCACACATACCATTGGGATAATCGGTGCGTAAAAGTCTGGTTCTACGGGTGTCCCATCATCATCTTGATAATTTAAGATCGGATTATCCAGAGGGGAATAAATATGTTTGGTAATAGGTGATAAATGTGTGAAGATGTATCTTTCACTGGCGTGATCTTTTCCTCCTTTCATTCGAGTTCCAAATTGACCCTTTGGTAAAAGTGGATTAATATTATTACTTCCTGTGAATTCTTGAGCCATTCCAATAATTGCACCAACCAAACTTGCCTCGCCGTGATGATAACATGAATGTTCTGAAACATATCCCGAAAATTGTGCAACCTTGATTTCATTAACCAAATTTCTTTTAAATGCAGCATACATGATTTTTCGAGTACTAATTTTATTTCCATCCATAAGATTTGGAATAGATCTATCACAATCATATTTTGAAAAGTGAATCATCTCTCTATCTGCAAATGATTCATAACTGATAGAACCTGCTTTCACATCAACGACCGCGTCTTTATCATACGCTCTTAACCAATCCTTTCTATCATCCGCACGTTTTTTATTGAATACTCTATCAAGTGCATTATCGCATTTGTCGCCTTCATGAGCAAATGTTACCATCTTTTTATCTTCAAAATATTGTTTAAATTCTTTTGCTGTAGACGTACCAAGTCCCTTGAAATATTTAATAGTCCAACCTTTTCCTTCATTATTCGCAGTTTTCCAAACCTTATAATCTTGTTCCGTATAAAAGTTTTTCTCTCTTGACCCCTTTTTCGCTTTAATAATTGGTGTGTTCATAAATCCAAGAAAATTATCAATCTTCATTAATTCCGGCCATTGCGAATGAAATAAATTAATACAAAGACCTTTGATATGTGCTCCATCTAAATCCTGATCAGTCATAAATAGAATTTGTCCATATCTTAACTTTTTATTAACCATTTCCAAGGTATCATATTTTTGTCCCTGTTCTAAACCCATGATTTTTTTAATAGCACTAATTTCTGCATTATCATTAAGTCTGCTTTGAGGCATATCTTTTACATTCATCAACTTTCCTTTCAATGGGAAAATACCATACTTATTTCTATCTTCTTTTGAAAGACCTGAAACAATACCTGCTTTTGCCGAATCTCCCTCACATAAGATGAGGATACATTCACTTGATTTACGGGTACCTGCCCAATTCGCATCAATTAATTTCGGAATTCCACGAACGCTTGTGGTTTTCTTACCATCTGTTTTTTTGGCTGCCTTTGTATTTTTGATTTCAGTTAAACTAATTGCCGCATCCATAACTCCCAATCTTTTTATGATCTGATCGATGAATTTATCCGAGACTTCGCATTTGCTTCCAAATTTGGTTGACGGCGTGTTCAGATAATTTTTAGTCTGACTATCAAATGATGGATTCTCAATTATAGCGTTTACGAATAACATAAGTTGTTCTTTGACGGTGACTGGTTTGACTTTAACTTTCTTTTTAATTAGAATTTGTGCAACAATTTTCTTTACAATTTGATTCAAAATATAATCAACATGCTTTCCACCTTTGGATGTATAAACACCATTTACAAACGAAACTTGTGTAAATTCATCAAGAGGTGAAAGACAAATACCGTATTCAAACCGATTATTTTTTTCAAATACGCGCTTATTTTCTTCTTTTGTACCAATATATAAATTTATATAATCTTCAAATCCTCTTACGGGAATCATCTCGTGATTAAATCGAACTCTCACATTTCTATCGGTAACTGCTGCGATATCATATGTACGCTTTTTAAGAATATTAAATATATCATCATTGAAACCGTCAATGCCGAATCTTTTAAAATCCAATTTGAATTGAACTTTTGTATAAGGTTTTACACCTTTCGCATTTGTAATTATTGGTTTACTGATAGTTGAGAGATTATCATTAAATTCTTGAATATATTTTTTGCCTCTAATATGATCAACTGTTTCAACTCTACCCCATGTTGAGTAAATAAGAACAAGTTTAAAACCGAACCCATTTTTACCTCCTGTAATTTTTTTGTCTGTTTTCTTATAATTTGTAGAAGTCATGAGATGACCGAAAATCATTTCTGGAATATAAATTTTATGTTCGGGATGCATTGCAACATCAATTCCATTTCCATCATTAATCATTGTAATAATTCCCGTCTCTTTATTGATGTCGATATCAATTAAACTTACGGGAACAATTTTTTTTTCACCGTTTTGGATTTTTCCCCTCAAACGCACATAGTGATCTCGACAATTTACAATGCCTTCATCGAAACATTTATATAATCCCGGAATAAAATCATACTTTTTGTGTTCCATTTTATCACCACTCATAGTCCAATTTGTTATCTCGTCAGATTCAATTCCACCAATATATGTATCGGGTGCATCTTTAATATGTTCGAGTTGGGTTTTTTTTTGGTAAGTTTGGGAGAGTTCTTTACTAGTAATTGCCATTGCTGATTGAGTATTATTGTTTTCTTTTTAAATGTTTTCAATTTTTATTTAAATTATACCATATCTATATATGATAAATCAGTGCCATGATTCGGAACACAAAATAGATAGTGATCAATGTATCAGGTCACATTTTCCATGTTACTCAAAAAATACGAATTCTTGCTATTCAAAGAATGGTGAAATGTTATTTGATCCGGTGAGCGATATTTGGCATGGTGCATCCACAGCATATTTAGCCGTTTTAGATTTTGCGGAAAGATTATTAATGAATACACCCGTTAGACAAAGACCCAACGTTAGAAGGCATATTCGGGAGACAATACATAATTGGGGTCCAGCAACTATTGGGGGACCCAGACCACTTGATAGATCTGTAATGGGAAGTGTTATGGGTCACACGGCAGATCCAGCATTGCAAACAAATATACCACTTATTAATATTTCAGAGAATATTTGGCCTGGTAGATATTATAATGCAGAGGAAATTGAAGAATTGGGTCATCAAATCGCAAATAATGTAGTTGATGTACGAGATCAAATAATGGGTCCAGACAATACTGGAGAAGGGAAAAAAACAAAAGGAAAGAAAAGAAAGACTAGAGTGAAAAAAAGGATGGGAGTGAAAAAAAAGACGAGAGTGAAAAAAAAGACGAGAGTGAAAAAAGGAAAATAATATGCGTTTTAATATATTTGTCCAGATTTTGTTAGTAACCGATAAATTCCCATGCCCAATCTATCCACCCCTGCAATTTATGTTGTTTAAATATTACTCTTTGTCTGTCTCGCGCCTCTTTTAGAAGACGTTCCAAAGCAATAACTTCTTCTCTGGCTATATAGAATTTATCTCGAACTACCACATATGACATATAAGTGTATATATTATTATAAATATTTAGGACAAATCGGGTTTTCAATAAACTTTTTTCTCAACAAGATATATAATGAAGAAACATACGAAAGGTAGTGATCGCAAATATCATATTAATGGTATGGTTTTCGAGATATTAATTGGATCTCGCGCACAAGTCCATCACGGAACTGCGTATAAGACATCTGGTGGTCTTAAAAAAAAGGATATTAAAAAAAATAAACATGGAAAACTTGTATCCCGCGCCAAGAGTGCTAAGGGTGCTCAAATGCTCAAACGTCTTACGAATAAAGGATACTTTACCAAAAAAGGAAAATTTGGATTTGTTCGTAGAGATGCTTCCACTACTCGCAAACGTTCAAAACGTTCAAAACGCGCTATTAAAGGTATTAAATGGGAGGATCGCGCCAATAAATCTGGGAGATTTACAAAAAAACCCGGATACAAACGCCGCACCAAAAAAAGACGTTAATTTCACTTTATAATTTGAATTTCAATAAAAATTACAAAGATAAATATTTATTCAACTTGTTCACATCACGAATAACTAAGGCATCGCATAATTTTCTATCTGATTTGGGATTGTATCTTGGTTTGCCTCCAACATTAATTGCAACATGTCTTCCCAATAAAAACAAGAATCCGCATTTTTTATAAACCTCATTTATCCAATCATCACAATACCAGTTTGTGATTTCTTCTGGAAAGTAATACCCAAAGATATCTATATGTCTTCTAGATACAAAGGTTTGTGTTAGAATAGTTGCATTGTTATTGAATGGTCCTGTTACTCCTATATATTTGTTATTGGAGAGAACTTTAATACTATCATTTACCCATCCCCTTGTTTTGTATAAAATATCATCCCCACATTGGTAGAAAAAGTCGCAACCTTCGTTATATGCAGTATTTGCTAATCTATTCCACATGATTGTGAGATGACCTTTGTTTATCCCAGTCATATAAATAAATTTAATACTATTAGTTTTAGAATAAAATGATATTAGTTTTTTTAATTCATTCTGATTATTTAAATTATCATATAAAATATCTTTATTGTCGACTCCAATGTAAAAAATATACTCGTGTTCTTTGTCTGAACTATTGCAGAAGGATATGATAGTTTTAGATAATAGACTTTGGTATATGGTTTCATGTTCATGGTCTTTTGAAGTGGTTGGTATAATTATTCCAATTTTCATGTATATTATTGTGATATATATCAAAATATTTATTCTACCCAATAATCATTAATTATCCTCTTTTTTATGATATATTTATCCGGTATTATTTGATTTATATATTTTTCAAAATATTTTTTGCTAACGGTCCTAAAGTTAAATTTATGCTTCGCGGTTGAGCAATAATCTTGATAAATTGAGTATAGACTTTTGTCGTACATTTCGGGAGAGAATTTATATGATAATTTCAAATCTTTAACCACTTGACTCATTTCTCCTTGTTTATTCCATAATTTACATGCTATGTTTTCCACCGATCCCAAATCCGTCAATTTTAAACTATAAAAATGGTCCAGCAATGTAGTCATATTTTTTTCAGTTATTATATTATCGGAATTGTTGGTTTTTAACCAACAATTATATATATCACATAATTCACTTATTTCAAATTCATCATTGTCGTTTTTATATATGTTTTCTCTCCAAAACTGTTCTAAATCCTTTATAAAGGATAATTGTGTACTTGAAACGTTTTCAAAGTAGTTCCCTTCTGTGTTATAGTCTAATTTTGTTGTTAAAATTTTCTTCAAAGATTTTATAAATATAACATGAGGCAACTTGTTATCAGTCAAAAATACCTTCCAAATATAATACATTTCATTCCAACTGACTTTAACATTGTCATCACCAACCTTAATAATACTTTCGTCGATGAATGCGTCAACAATACAAGTTGGTGTAGTATCCTTAAGGTATAATATATGTTTTAAAGGAGGAGAATTTTCACATTTGGAGAGAATAAACTCTTCTGAATCTCCATGCCTTTCAGAATAATGTACAGCAACTGATATAATATCTAAAATATGATATTTAACAAATGATTTCCAGCAACTCGAAGTCTGAACCGACTTATTAAAAGTTATAATGCGACATTTTGAATATTCATGATCATACCAATTGTATTTAAATGTTGTATTTAAATGATATAAATTTTTGAAGTAATGGAAAACATTTTCTTCCAGTGCTGTAATGAAATCTTTACTACCCAAATCCAATAAATGAAATTTATCAGAATTCGCCTTTAATATATTATCTCCTAAAACCGTCAAAAAATATTTGGCCTCACTTTTACTTGGTATCAATAGTGGAGATATATGGTTTAATACAAATTGTATAGTATATGATTCCGGAATAACATCAAATACACTTTGCTCTTTGATTGTTTTCATTATAGACGCCTTAATTTTATGTTTCCACGGTAAAAGGGTCTTATTTTGCGATATTCCGGTTAATATATCATGCAATATATCACTTTCATTAACCAATTTGAATTCTTCACCTCGATATTCTAGAAATATGTTTGAATTTCCTATATGCACATATTGAATCTCCGAGTTTACCAAAAATTCATTAATATATGTTTCACTTTCACGTTCGAGATCCTCATGTCTTTTTTTACGTTCCCATCGTTGATCCATTTTTTCGTGCAAATCCTTATTGATGTATTCTAAAATCTTTTTCTTAGAATCAATATCCGGATATTGATTTATTATTAATAATAATGCTGAATTTATTTCACCAATAGACATTAGATAAATACTTAAAATATATTTAAGTATTTTATTAAATATATTTATCCACCGAATGGTTTATGATTTAAAATTTCATCAATCGTTGCACGCTTTTCGGGTTCCAAATTAAAAATTTTTATAAATAATTCGAAGGTTTCATCGGGCATTAAATGTTTGTGGTCTAAATGTTTTTTTACTGGAAAAATGAAACATTTAATTGGAATTTTTTCAGTTTCAACCACTTTTTTCAGAATACGATGATTAAAAGGTGCTTCGCCTGTGATAAGTATCCAAATTATAATACCTAGTGACCAAACATCGCTATTTCTATGATAATATCTATTGTAAATTTCAATCGGCGAATATCCCAATGTACCAACACTTGTTGTAATTTGACCTCTTTTTTCTACCATTGGGTGTGCTGTACCAAAATCAATTAATTGGAGAGTTATTGGATCAGTATTCAATAAAATAAAATTCTCGAGTTTTATATCCAAATGGACGAACCCTTTAGAATGCAAATCTTTTATAATTGTCGCAATTTTTAAAGTGTATTGGCCGATCACATCGAACCCAATTTCACCTTCTTTCTTAAAAACTGTACTAATGTATTCAAAAAAATCTTCACCCTTAACATAATCCGTCACTATATGCATTTTCTTTTCAGTGCAAAACAACCCGTTTAAGTTTGGAAAATAGTTTCCCGTAAGTTTTTTCAGAACTTCAACCTCCCCATACGCCTTTAATTTTTGATCTTCCGACAAAATTTTACATATATAAAATTTTTTATCTTCAATATTCAACGCCTTATATACAGTGGATGTTGCTCCATCTCCCAATTTTTCGATCAACTTTAAATGCAATATTCGAACTTGTGGTTGGACAACTTCAAGAGACTGGACAATATTACGTGGATTTACATTACAAAGGGATTTTATACATTTGCGCATGTAGATATATAATATATATATTTTATACTTATTTAACATTATATGACGTTGTGATGCATTCGAACCCATTCTCTCCTGTTCCTTTTATATATTGTCTATGAATTTATGATAATTCGAATGTATAGTTTATAATGTCTCTACTTGAATACAAATGCAATATTTGTGTAAGAAATGTTAATGATTATTCAATAATACATAATTTTTTCGTTTATAGAACGCGTAAGTATTTAAAGATATACCTATTAAAAATACTATATTATGACCTCGATCACGCTTGGTACCCCATCACCCAACGGCAATGTATTAGAAATTAAGACTGTTCAAATTGCACCCTTTAGAACATTGATGACCGCATTAAAAGATATTTTATTAGAAACAAATATTACATTTAAACCAGACGGTATTAGAATCGTTAATATGGACAAATCTCACACAATTTTAGCTCATCTCTTTTTGGACGCCGAAAAGTTCGAACATTACTATTGCAAATATCCCAAAATTGTAATTGGAGTCAATATGTTTCATTTATTTAAGTTAATCAATACAATAGATAATGACGACACATTAACCATCTATATCCATGAATCTGAATACAGTGAAGGTATTGTAGATCATTTGGGATTGAAATTTGAAAATGGCGATATTAAACAATGTAAAAATCAAAAACTCAAACTTATTGAACCAGAAGAAGAGGAATTAGACGTCCCAGATGTTGAATTTTCATCTATAATAAACCTGCCTTCTTCGGATTTTCAAAAGATTATTCGCGATTTGTCCAATTTAAGTGATAGATTGGAAATTAAATCGGTTGGGAATGAATTAATTTTCAAATGTGCAGGACCTTTTGCAACATGTGAGATTACTAGATCCGAAAGTGATTCTGTAACAGAATTTATTAAAAAAACGGACTCTACAAAGGTTATACAAGGAGAATTTTCTCTTAAGAATTTGGGATATTTTATCAAATGTACAAACTTATGCAATTCTATCGAAATGTTTCTTGAAAATGATCTTCCACTAATTGTAAAGTATTCAGTAGCGTCACTTGGAACTATTAAATTATGTTTAGCACCATTGCCTTCAGTATAACTTTTAAAAAAATCCATTAATTCTACTGGAGATAACAGGTCTTTCAACGCTATAGCAAGTGTTTGTATTCCTTTTTTTTTCAATATTACCATTTTTATTTCAACCTTTCTCCTAACCAGGTTCTAATTTATATGTAATTAAACAGATTTAATGAAATTAATACAATGTTATATATATGTCATTGCAAGAAAATAGGCGTTGGATGAGATTATTAAGTATAGAAAAGTATGGTTTCAGACCGATTCAATATTTTTATGAAATTCATGAAAAAAGATGCCCAATTTGTTTAGAAACGATGAATTTGTTCAAAGAATTTAAATATTTTAGAGGATGCCGCGAATGCACATTTTGGGCACATAAGGCGTGCGTTACAAGATGCACAATATGTCCACAATGTAGATGTGGTTTTAGATAAACTATTTTAAAGTCATTTATTGTTTAATGATGTATAAATTCAACGAAAAAGTTAAACAATGTGAAAAAATTAGACAATTGCTTTGTCTAATTTTTTATAAAAACGTTGTTTTTGTCAAACTTTTTCTAAAAAGTTTAAAGTTTAATATTCGGGTTTGTGCCTCTTAAAAATGCATCCTTGAATACTAAGACCTGGAATTTCGGTTAATTTCGCCGGATTTTGGACACTACAGTCTTTCAACCAAATTTTAATAATGCAAAATGACTTCTTTGGGGATATTGTAATACCATTAATAATTTTTCCCATTTTATGATTGTTGGATAATGTTTCACCAACAACAACGTAACTTAACCGTTTCCAAACAAGCGGTACCGTGCTATTTGTAACTTTGAATGAGAAGCATCCACCCTGACGATTTGCTGGGTCTTCCCAAGTTGGTGTAATTCCTTTTCTCATAAGGAAAAGCATACAATTTTTAACTAGTTTTTCTGGTATAACGGAATACAAAGACAACATGTGTTCGACAGACTTGATCTCTTTTATAGATTTGTAACTGGAAAGTCGCCAATCGGTGTTATGTGGTAAATGAGCCCAAAGAACCCACTTATCATACAGGGCATGGTGATCGGTTGTTATTTCCGCTGTTTTTGTAGAACTCATGGTGGAATCTACTGTGTTCATTATATGATCTTTAAGCATCAATTTTTTATATCTATTTTACAATTATTCTATATCTCCGGATTCAACGCTTGGAATAACTCCACGAACAATCTTATATGAATCATTTTCAATCATAATATGCTGTTTAGAAGACAGTGTAAACATATTCACATCTTTATCAAAAACTCTAATTTCATATTCCTTTGCAACTTCAATATCATAATAATATGGTAAAAACCAGTTTAAGAATTCGTAATCCAATAAAGCATTTCCATTTACGTAAAATCCAGTTAAATTACTATGAATATCTAATATTTTTTCTCCCTCATCATTTTTAGTTACATATTCAACCTGGATGAATGGTTTGTCTTCAATGGTAATATATTCAGAATCGAAGTTTAATGGATCAACTGTCCTTTTATAGCAATAATCTCCCACAATTTTCTTCCGTACGAACATAATTCTTGGATCAAAATCTCGAATCTTATCAAATGTCGACTCATCGAATTTATTAGTAATATAATTATTTCCAAGTTTATCGTTATATAAAAGATTTTTTTCACATTCTTGCTCTTCATCCTCTGAATCATAAGAAGAATCATATTCGGGGTTAGGATTAAAATCATAAACCTTTTCTAATATTTGATTCTTTAAATCGACACATTCGACATAAAACATACTGAAATTCCATGAATAAACAGCCAGTTTGCTCTTCGCCTGGTCCGGATAAATCATACACCAGGTTCCAATGGAGGCAGTAAGAGGTAATAATATATAGTAGCACAAATCATAAAACATGATAGTTATATAATTTGTTATTATTTTAAATACCTTTTTTAGTTGTTTTCTTGTAGAGGGTCTTTTGGTAGATATGTTCTTGCTTTTACCATATCATTTAAAACCGATTTTTCACCGTCTGATATTTTAGATTTAACGTAACCAGCACTTAAATCATCCGAGTACTGCAACTCTCCTTTCTTAGTGTGATCATGTTTTGTATGTCTATATTTTGGTGGAGTGGATCTACTATGATGTTTCTCGTGATGTTTCTCGTGATGTTTCCCGTGGTGTTTCCCATGATGTTTCCCATGATGTTTCCCATGATGTTTCCCGTGGTGTTTCCCATGATGACCCTTATGTTTTCCATCTTTTACACTTATATGTGTTTTTCTTCCAGTTGCTGGATTCAATCCAAGCATTAACAAAATCATTGTTACAATTACAGTCATTAAAATGAATGGAATAAAAACTATAATCCATGATATAATTCCTAAACCCTTGCTACATAAAAAGTTCAGCAATATTGTAAAAATTAATGTTACCCATAATTTAATAAACGCGATATTATAAGTACCCGATACTGTATCAATTACAACTTGTGTTAACGAGAAAACTAAATATATTAATGCCGGTGCGCAAATTTTTTGTAAGACCATCTTATACTATATTACGAAAAAAACACGGCACCATTCTTTAAATGACCAATTTCATCGCCAATATCACCATCTTCCATAAATTCATATAAAACACCGTTTTTACTATCAGTTGCATAATATTTCACCCCCTTGATCTTAATTTCTTCAACCTCCTCTTCTTCGTCACTTTCTTCTTCATCTTCTTCGACTTCTTCATCCTCTTCCACTTCATCTTCTTTGACTTCTTCTTCCACTTCTTCATATTCTTCCTCTTCTTCGACTTCTTCTTCTTTGACTTCTTCTTCAACTTCTTCTTTGACTTCTTCCACTTCTTCGACTTCTTCCTCTTCTTCGACTTCTTCATCCTCTTCGTCTTCTTCATCCTCTTCTTCGACTTCTTCATCCTCTTCGTCTTCTTCATCCTCTTCGACTTCTTCATCCTCTTCGTCGACTTCTACATTTTCTTCATCCTCTTCTTCGACTTCTAATTTTTCAGTTTGGTTTACATTTTTGGAATTAGCAATAGCTTCCATTGCTTTACGTTCTGTATAATAAGTACCAATAACTACTTTGGTATTATCCACCATTTTAGTAGCCATATATTCATTTTCGGTAACCTTCTCAACGCCTGGAACAACAGATTCTTTCCATTCAGAAATATGTAATTTATTAGTTAATAATGAAGAATATTCATCCCATTCTTGTTTCTCTTCTGAATTAATACAATTTTGTATTTCAGTGTCTACACTATCATGCGAATTACTTAAAATATCTTCATTGTCCGAGTCTTCATCTGAAACGTCAATTCCAACATAAGCGTACCCCTGATACTCTGTTATTTCCTTCTTTTGAACTGCATCGGATACCAAGTGTTCAATTTCAATAATGCTGACCGATTTCCCATTATCAAGTTCTATAGTGTTAAGTTTCATATTACTGTCTTTGATGTCTTTCTTATTAAACCCATCCTTGAATTCTGCAAATCCCGATTTTAATAAATCAATATCGTTATTTGCTTTATTTAATTTAATTTCCAATTTCTTTATAATGGGCAAATTTTGTAGAAGATTATATGTGGTTAACATATCCTTATTTTTTTCATTTAATTCAGATAACATTTTATTGAAGTGATTTTCAATAACACTGTGGACGTCGGTCATCATGTTTTTAATATTAATTTGGGTTGTTTGTTCATGCTGTAATTCCATTTGATATGATATTATTAAAGTAATCGTTTAATACAGTTTAAAAAAATAGTTAATATTAATATAATATGGATGCATCTGGATCAAATGTGGATATTTCAAAAAGTTCTGAGTGGACAAAAGAACATACAGATATTATTAAATATGTATGTGCTAATACAAATTTAAACGAGGAGGCTGCCTATAATGGTTTAATGAAATATAATGGGGATTATAAAAAGGTTATCGAAGTGGCAACAATTTATCATCTTATAAATATTGTGAAAAGACAAACAACATTAACTACAGAAGAAGCGATGGTAAAATTAAAGGAGCATAATGGCGAACCCGTTGCTGTTATAAAGGAGTTTATGGGAATTAAAGATACTGTAAAAGAGAAACCTATTAAAACTACCAATCAAATGGTTTTTTCGGAAATCAGAACATTTATGGATGATGTAAATAAAGGATACAACTCTAGAAAAGAACGCAAAGAAAAAATAGAAAAGATAAAGGATTATTATAAGAAAAAATAAAAGAATAATATCAAATATTTAACAATTTTGATATTATGTAAGATTAAAGTTGGAACACAGCATGCTTTTTTTACTATTCTTTGGAAGTTTTCTACTTAATCTCAATACGGATTTACCACTTTTTTGTTCCGTGAGCAGATCCGAATATATTGTAGGATAATCGTTATTTTCTTCAAATAATTCAGGCAATACCTTTGTTAAAGGTTTTTCAACAATCAATAAAAGAGATTTGTTATTTAATAGTTTGCGATATTCTTGTATCGTCAGAGTACCGTAAAATTTTTCCAATGTATAGTGAGGGCATGGAGCAGGTTTAATATTTGTTTCGTAATTATAAATATCCGAGTAAATATTATTCAGCAGGGAATATCTCTCCCATAATGTAGAAGTGTCTATCGGTTGGTGCTTTAGATGAGCAACTGCACATTCTGGGCTACAAAAATTTCCATATACCTCTATCATACCATTTCTTTCTTGTCGAGGAATATAAATGGGTGGGTTATCAAACGGATATGTACACCAAAAACAATTCGATCTTTTATCTGATACATCATTGTTACGCAATCTTATTTTTAATTGTTTGATTTTTTCCCAAATATCCTTTTTATGGATTTTTTCTTCTTCGGGTTGCTGATTGATTTCATTATACTGAACCTTATTTTGTTTATTCTGAATATTAAGATACGTGGGATTTGAATTCAATGCATCATTCTCATTATTTTCAAGATCATTACTTGAACATTTTAAATGCAGAATGATATTTTGCTTTTTTATGATAAGATTTTTATTAACATCTTCAATATTTTTAATTATTTTACCACCTTTGGGTTTCCGCCCACGTTTCTTAGGAGGAGGTTTTACTTTAACAACTGTATTTTTAGGTTTTCTGCCCCGTTTTTTCTTAACAACCTCATTTTTGACCTCTTTGTTAACCTCTTTTTTTGACTTTTTAGAATTTACCATTTTTATAAAGATTTTTACTTAAATAAATTTAAATGCTTTTTCTTAATAGTTAAGATATTGGGGTAAAGTTGTTTAAATTTATTATGCGATTTATATAGATGTCGGCAAAATATTATGATTCAAGAGCATATAAAGCATTTAGGATAGTTCTAATGCATTTTATAGTACCTTGCATTAAAGCAGGTGAAAGAAAACATAGTACCTTAATGCAACGATGGTGGCGAAGAATAAATGGGTATCATTGTGGATTTAATTTAATTAAACCAATACCGGCAGAACTGTCGCCACCACCGGGATTGTGGAGACAGTTTAATATATGTCAACATAGAATTACTATTAATAATATACATCGTTGTAAAAAATTTCCTAATAGATGGGTTAAAAATATAACTTTGGAGAGAATAAAGACAATGGACATACAAAATTTCATACAAAATGAACACGATAAAGGAAAATATTTAAACTATACGGATTTGGACAACAAATATAATGATAGATATATCAAATATTTAAAGGCGTGGAATCAACCCTTATGCGTTTGCAATAACAAACCAGCGCATATAATTATCAATTACCATAGAAAACATAAAAGAATGACTCCAATTTTCAGAGAATTGGCGTCAGATAGACTAACATTTAAAACGCGTAATAAAGTAAATAAGTATGTAAGAAATCGACTATTTAGAATAGGAAATTTACATAATACAACCTTATAAACAACTTTTTATAAAATGTGTCTCAAAAATTATACCTTTTTATACATTTCTTCAATCATTTTAAACATATCATCGTTTTGTTGTATATGCGTTTTAACATTTTTTTGATATCTATATAAATAAAAAATGATAAATGGACTGATGATAAATAGAACAGTTTTAATCATTGTAAATAATAATTGCTACAATTTTTAATATCCTTTACTTTTTGTTAATAGTTTTTTTTCGTCCTTTCTTTTTGCGTTTTTTTCGACTCTTGCGTTTTTTTCGACTCTTGCGTTTTTTATCTTTTTTGCGTTTTTTATCTTTTTTGCGTTTCTTCGTTTTTTTATATCCGCCTATTTTCCCCAACTTATTCTTGTAATTTTCAAATGCGTATTCTGCACTTGCGATAGGATTGCAGTCGCGATTATTGATACGTTTAATTATAAAAGCATTTTTATACAATTTATTTTCTCTTAATTTAAACTTTATCACTAGTTCATCCATTGTAAATTCTTGCGCCAGTTGAATTGTGTAAATTTCATCATAATTTTCGGGAGTTATATAGTCTCCATCTTTAACAGTTCTTTTATATTTTCCTGCATTTAAATTTTCCTTTTCTTTGTCCACATGTTCTATTTTAAAATTATATACTCCGTCTTGACTTACCGGTTGGTTTAGTAATGGAAGAGTATTGTCGTTTCCATATTTAAATGATATTATGGTCTTCATGGGATTTATTCCCATTAATTTAATATTATTCGTTCCTCTTCCATTTTCTATTAGTGTACCAGTCGTTGAATTTGTATTTCCAATAATTTTCATTTTATATATATATAATATAATATATCTACCATCCCATATTTCTCTCTAATCAGCAGAGTAGTCAATAGGCTCCCGCATACGATTGGAATCTCCCCTTTATGACGAAGTTTCTTCTTAAATATATGTTCACAGTCAAATGATTTTCCAGAAGAACATTTCCATTTTCGATATTTGGTCAACCACATTTTCATCCCGACAACAAGAAATTTTATATCTTTTTAATCATTTTACACTATCATTGATAAAATAACAGTGTTTATCTTGACTTATTTAAGATGGCAAGATCTGCAAACAGGTAAATAATTATTGCTACCAATTACTTTTTGTTGGGTTTCATTCGTCAATCTTTTTGTAAAAGCAGCAGGTTTTTTACAAGTAGTGCAAATCGCCCTTAATTTTTCAACCGAATCGCAAAGAGGTATTAAATCCAAAATTTGCCCGAAACGCTCCATTTTATAGTCGCCATCTAATCCACAAACATATACTGATTTCCCATGCTTATTCACAAGTAACTTAACAACGTCGTATAAATCTTCAAAGAATTGACCCTCGTTGATAATGAAAGCGTCTACCGTTTCTACAATATTGTCTTTTTCAAATATATCACATAACCTCTTAACCTGAGTACATGGAACCATAATCTTATCGTGCGTAGACAAGTGGTTGTCGTGATAACGAGTGTCGTCTATATAATTAATAACACATGTCGGGATTTCGGCAATTAGATTGTGGTTATATATTGAAATTAATTTGGAAGTTTTCCCAGAGTACATACATCCTAAAATAATTTTAAGATATCCAGATTTACTCATATTGGTTTCATTAAAATGTTCCATTTTATATATTTCAATTTATATTTTTATATAAAAGTATATGTGTATATTTAATATAAAATGGAACATAGTCCCTGGGTTGAAAAATACAGACCAACAGAATTTGATCAAATTGTACTGGATTCTACAAATAAGAAAATACTTAAAAATATAATAAAAAAACAATACTTTCCAAATCTATTATTTTATGGTCCTCCGGGAACAGGTAAGACAACTACGATTATAAATATAATAAGTTTATACCAAACCACATTTTCACAAAAAAGGAAGGGTTTTATGATACATCTAAACGCCAGTGATGACAGAGGAATAGATATTATTCGTAATCAAATTAGTCAATTTGTTAATACAAAGACATTATTTGGCGAAGGAATGAAATTTGTAATTCTAGATGAAGTTGATTATATGACGAAAAATGCACAACAAGCGCTACGATATTTAATACAGCAATACTCACATAATGTACGATTTTGCCTAATCTGTAATTATATCAGTAGGATAGATACAGCCCTACAAAATGAATTTGTGAGACTCAAGTTTTGTCAATTGCCTAAGGAATGCATATTTGACTTTTTAAATAAAATTCAAATTGCTGAGAAATTAAATATATCAAGAGATACATTGATTGCAGTTCAACATATGTTTAAGTCTGATATAAGAAGTATGATAAATTTTTTACAATCCAACCATACTCCAACAACACAATTAATCAGAGAGGATATTATAACGTCTACATTATGGGAAGAATTAATAAATCATCTAAAGAATAATGGCGACAGTCAAATTGTGATAGATTATATTATAACAAAGAGTTCATTTTATAATCTGGAGGTTAAAACTTTTTTAATAAAATTCATCCACTATTTAACATCGAATAAACCATATGTCATGACGGATAAATGGATAGATTTGTTTAAAATTATTATCCACCATGGTTCAGTTAAAGAAAGGTATATTCTTATTTATGCAGTAAAACGCCTTGAAGAATTATACATGTTATTATAATATTTTTTCATTCTTAATTCCAATTTCCCCAAAAAAATATTTGGAGACGGACTGGCGGGATTAAAAGAGTTGCGTTTTAAACAATATTCTTCAAGAATATCTTTTAAAACGTCTTTTTTGGTTTTTTGCCTAGCAACTTGTTTGTTTTTAGAATAATTCTCCATTTTTATATAAGCAGAAAATAAAATTAGCAGAATTTAACCGATTAAATTGAATAAAAGAACCACTTAAAGAATGATTGCAAAAAATACATAATGGAATCTGTAGAAGAAGCGTGGACAAAATTTATGAATATACACCTGGAAGAAGAAATAGAAGATGTTTTGGTTGAAGAATTGACAGAAGAGAACGTCAAAAATATTCCTAAATGTACAGACATTTATATCTCAACCCAGACCAAAATAGCATACTTAAACCAACCCATTGATCTCAAAAAAATATTTTGGAAGATACCGGTTTTAAATTATCAAGATGTTAAATCTGGCGTGGTTAAAAAACAAATGAAGGTTAATTGTGTCTCAAAAGAAGAAGTAAAAGAATTGGAAGTAATGTTGAAAGATACTTCGGGTGTGGTAATAGTTGATATAATTGCCCAAATTGATAATCCTCATGCACGCAAAGTTAAATTCAAGGATGTTAGAAAAATTAATATAGGGCTATCCAAAAAGGATCTAATTAGTTATCGCACAAAACGGAAGGGTGCGTTTTATAACTGTTTTGTACTAATTTTAAGGTTATTAAATGGTGATAATTATAAGGAAACACACGTCAAAGTTTTCAATACAGGCAAATTGGAAATACCAGGGATCCAATCCACACCTTACCTATATAAGGTTCTGGACGCATTGGTAGAAATAATACAACCACATAATGAAACACCCATCTTATGGAAAAAACAGGATGTTGAAACGGTTCTTATAAATTCAAACTTTAGTTGTGGATATTACATAGACAGAGACGTTCTCGCACATAGATTAAAATATGAATATAATATTCATGTCGTATACGACCCATGCTCATATCCAGGTATCCAATGTAAATTTTATTTTAATGATGATAATAAAATACACGATGGTGTATGCAGATGTAGTGAAAGATGCAGTAAAAAGGGTTCCGGAAAAGGTAAAAATCAATGTTTGGAAATTTCATTCATGATATTTCGAACAGGCAGTGTTCTAATTGTTGGACATTGTGACGAACCAGTATTATATAAAATATATGACTGGTTAAAGGTGGTTTTAAGAGATGAGTATTTTCATATTAAAATAGACTCTCCAATAAAAAAACTTAAATCAAAAACAAAAAAGGTATGGAAAAAAAATATATTTATTAAATCAGAATAATATTATTGTGCAAATAACCAATTAATAAATCTTAAACCAGTATAATTCTTCAAATAAACCCTACATTCATTTTTATATAATTTTTCTTGTAATAATTCTATAGTAATAGGTTTTTTCTTGATTTTTTTGATAAAATATTCACATATTGCGGAATATTTAATATTATCAATATTTGGATCTTTTATGGCGTATATAAAATATAAAATTACCAATAAATTATTTAAATTATGCGATATTGGTTTATTCTTAATATATAATTTGTCCAATATTTTGTAAGATTGTCGGATACTATAACGGAAAACATTTTCTCTATCGGAATCGTTATTTTTGGATACCATCGTCATGATTAATTCATGATAAATATCAATAACATTCGTAATAGTTTCCATATGAATCTTATCATCATCATTCATAACAAACCCTTTTCTAAATTCATCGCCTATTTCGAATATTGTTTTTTTATAAACAAACAACGTGGCGTCCTTGGAATTTAATTGTAAATATGTATGATTATCATCCCCAATTTGTCCTATAAATTCAATATAATAATAAAACGCCTTTTTACAATGGTATATTGTAAGATCTAAATTTCTACTATACATATAAATCATTTTAAAACAGTGCTTTATCGTTTCCAACCCTCTTTGTAAAATAAATAGAAAATGGGACTCATTTTGCAATACTATATTTTCGGTGACACAGGTGAAGAATTCGGAGACGAGATTTCCATATTTTTGAATAGTTTTCGACATTGTGTTTTCATCAAAACAATCCTTAAAATTCTTGGAATTTGAAATATTATATCGATTCATTTATTAAAGGTAAATACTTTATTTTTAAGCAAATAAGTATTTAAAGGTTTTATAGACATTTCTACTATAATATGTCAGTAGAAACAGAGACAACAGAAGCCAATTATAGACTCCCGGGAGATACCACCTTAAAACATGTTGCCAAGTTAGGAGTAGTTGAAGATAAACCTATCATGATGGACTACTGGGCAGCATCATGTGACAAAAAGGTTCTTATCGGTGTTCGAGAAAACGGAGAAAAGTTGCTTGTCAAAAGCGAGGACGAATACACTAGTCCCGTCACCAAAATTTATAAAGTAGATAGAGAGTATATCATCATTACTGAGAACTCTATATATTTAGTATCATCGGAGATTGATACCAAACGTATATCATAAACATAATATATTTAGTATATATATATTATGTTACGCAGACCACCTATTCACGGTTCATGGGAAAGATGGACAGAACCAAGATATATAGATTTTTCCAACGGAACAAACTTAAATAAAATAACACAATCTTGGGGAGTTTCTAATAGAGATGTTTATGAAGCGTTTAACGCATTTATAATTACAGTTATTTATAAAAAAAATAGGAAGAATGAAAGAATAGAAATTAAATGTACCGATATTGATGTCCCAAAAACAGAATACATTGATTTTATTAATACAAAAGATTTTTCAAAACAAATTGCAGTAGTCCATAAAAATTGCCGAGTATATTTGTATAATAAACGGTTGATTCGAAAAATTAAAAATTTACACATACTTTATTTGGCGTATATACTTGATGATATTCAAAATAGCATGTTTGAAAAATTTCCAATGTTTAAGTTTACCAAAGCACCAAAAAGAAGGTCTGTGCGTCTTTTAAAGTCGAGAGGTTCGCATTCTATGATATTTGGAAAACATCATATATCGCGACATCGTAGAAATCATTCATTTTCATCAAGTGATACTATTAATTCAGATAGTGATGGATATGAATCTAGCAATGAAAGTTTGCACCCAATTTTAAATGACGGAACCCTTTCTTTTGCACAAGAAAAGGTGTCCTTTTCGGATGTTTACAAAGAATTAAATGAAATCTATCATAGTAAAAATGAGTATTTCTCGTCCGCGATGGATATATTGGCCAGTTATGTTAAAGGTCAAAAAATTATATATATGGAGGCGGAAAGTTATTGTCAAACCAGGTTAAATATGCTAATGTTTCCGTCCATTTTTGCTTCGGCAACTGCTTCTGTATGCGCTTCGGCATTCGAGTATAATTCTTCATGGGGACCCACAGTACTTTCATCCATGAACGCGGGAATCTCGTTCTTCTTATCTATAATTAGTTATTTAAAATTGGATGCGCAAAGTGAGGCGCATAAAACTTCGGCGCACCAATATGATAAATTGCAGTCGATATGTGAATTTAAGTCTGGTGATCTATTATTATTTACAGATATGTCTTCATTCGAGCGTGATGATGAAACAATGCAACCGGAATTCTTTATAAAACTTAAAGAAACGGTTTCTGCATTAGAGACAAAAATCAAGGAGATAAAAGAAACAAATCAATTCATTGTGCCAAGAATTATTCGACACAGATATACGATTGCATATAATATTAATATATTCTCGGTTATTAAAAAAATTAGTGGATTGAAAAAACATTATGTAATGTTTATTAGAGATAGAATTAATCAGATTAAATACTATAAATTAGAACATAATTTTTTGATTAAGACTGGAAAGTCAGTTACTAGTCCAGAGGTTATTAAAGTTAAACAGTTGATAGATCAGGAGTATCATGAAAAACAATATGGATTTGAAAAATATCAGTTGTTAAAATCGTCATTTAGTATTATAGATCAACTGTTATCGGATGAAATGGGATTTGCAGAAAAGGTTAGGAAAAGATGGTTTTGTAGATGGTGCTGTTGCTATGCAAATTTACCGAGACCTGAAAATAAAAATACAATAACTGCTCTCATTACCGACCCATTCAGTTCTTTGGATAAACAAAATTTAATTAGACAATTAAATTTTTCAAAAAAAATGCATCAAAAATATGATATAACCGGTTCTATTTTTAAATGGTCCCCGGAGGAAAATATTAATTTAAATGCTACACATAGGTGCTTTGAATTAGAAAAAAAAACAACATTTGAAGAATTATTGAAAATATCAGCCATGGAAATGGATCATGAAAAGTATGAAGATTATAGGTGTTGCTGCAAAAGACAATGCTTGGTTATTGCTGGATCTATGTTCATCGGGATATCCATTTTTTCGATTATAATATTCATTGCTCTATAAAATTTCACTAAGACCAATCCTTTGCTGATCCGTTAAATTTGTAGGGAACTTAATATCAAACGTAATTATTAAATTTCCTATCATTACTGGTGCTGGATGACGACGTTCTCTTCTCATACCCATATGCGGTATCATTTTTGTATATTGGCGTGTTATTATCTTTCCGTTATTATTATTGATAGTATATGTTTTTCCAGATAAATGTTTTACATCAAATGTAAAACCTACAAGCGCCTCTTTTAGAGTGATTTCCTTGTTATAAATTATATCTAACCCGTCTCTAACGAAAATGGTGTCGTTTTTAACTATAATAAATATTTTGATATCCCCTATTAAATTTTCACTAATCACGTTTCCCCTATTTTCCAATATGATAATTTCGTTATCGTCCGCACCAGGTGGTATTTGGACATATATCCTCTCCTTTTCTATTCTCTTACTACCTTTTTCATCATACCATCTTTCAATTTCAACGGGTATATTTATACCAGTATACACCTGTTCAAGTGTTACACGGACAGTTTTTGTGATGGGTGACGGTTTTCGTCTATGGTCAACATTGACTGGTCGACCATTATGAAACATTTGAACCCTCGCGTCCGGAAACCCAAACGGTATTCCATCGTTTCCAAAAAACATTTTAAATAAATTTTCAGGGTTTCCCATACCAGGTATTCCGGGCCCACCAAAAGGGTTTTGTCTTTGCATATCATACATTCGCCTTTTATTAGCATCTCCAATGTTTTGGTATGCGGTATTTATATTTTTGAATTTTTCACTGTTACCACCTCTATCTGGATGATGTTTCAATGATGCAACTCTATACGCCTTTTTAATGTCTCCACTAGACGCATTTTCTGGAACACCCAAAATCTCGTAATAATTGTCCATATGTATAAGTATTTATCTAAAATTTAAATGCTTATTATTTTAATTATATTATATCAAGGTTTTCAAGTTTATTACTTAAATATAAAAATGCAATTTAAAATAATATGAACGAACCGTTTTTGAAAAAATATAAACCATGTAGGTATAAAGAGTTTGTTATTGATAAAGAATATATACAATTACTAAATACTCTTATAAAAATGAACAGTTTAAATATACTTCTTGTTGGCGACTCAAGTTGTGGGAAAACCTCTCTTTTGGATGCGACTATTAGAGAATATTACAATGATGATAAAATCCCTAGACACAATGTGTTATATATTAACAATTTGCAAGAACAAGGTATATCGTATTATCGCACAGAGGTTAAAACATTTTGCCAAACACCATCGTCTATTTCAGGTAAGAAAAAGTTTGTTGTGTTGGACGATATCGATATTATAAACGAACAGAGTCAGCAAGTTTTTCGAAATTGTATTGATAAGTATAGTCACAACGTCAACTTTATATCATCATGTACAAATACTCAAAAGGTTGTAGAAAGTTTGCAGTCTAGATGTACAATAATAAAAATTAAACCCGCTGGAACCAAGTTGCTTGAAAAAATTTTGTTACATATAAAAAAAAATGAGAAGATCAGCATTACAAAAAAGGCGCAGGGATTTATATTAAATATATGTAATAATTCTATTAGATTACTTGTAAATTATATGGAAAAATTTAATTTACTTGGTGATAAAATTACCCTAGATAATGCCAAACAAATTTGTACCAATATTAGTTTTTATGACTTTGAAAAATATACAAATGAGTGGTATACATGTAAAAATTTGATTAATGCGTCTAAAATAATAAATTCAATATTTGATAAGGGCTATTCCGTAATGGATATTTTAGACAGTTATTTCCAATTTATTAAAATTACAGATTTGTTAGATGAAACTGCTAAATATAAATCGATAATTATAATATGCGAATATATATCATTATTTCACACATTGCACGAAGATGAAATTGAGTTGGTATTTTTAACGCACGATTTGATGAGAAAAATTTAATATAGGATAAATCTATATGAACAGTCAAATTTTTAAAATACCTATAGACAAAATAATTTTCTATGAATTTTTATCAACCTGTTCTGAAAAAAAATTAAAGTATTATGAAATATCGAAAATATCTTTTAAAAGTGCTGTATTCCAGAATCTTATACAACCGTTCTGCGATTCTATAAAAGATTACTATCATATTTCAAAACAGCATTATATTACACGCAAAATGACATATAAAAATCTCATTACGGTGATAAGGCAGATATGTAAATTCCATCATATTGCATTTACATCGCAAATTAAATATGATAATTCAAATTATGAGATATCTTACTCTATATTTGCTGATTCTGAGCAATAAGTAACCATTTCGCTGCTATAGAATTGCATGTTCTTAATTGCTGTTGAGATAATCTTGCGACCCAGCCATATTTGGTTCTTTTCAAAATTTCATCCGCTGGTAAATAAATAGCTTGCAATCTTGGACTAAAATCAATAAATGTACTTCCTAACAACCGTTCAATGTTAACATCCTTGTTGTTGTTATCTGTGGTTCCGAAAATACATCCATTGATCTTATTCATTCTTCCTTCTGTAGTCATTTTATACAAATATCTCTCCATTTCACCCAAAAAATCAATCTCATTTGTATAATCTCTACTATTGATTAATTCTAAATAGTCAATATATGATTTCATGGCAGGACTATTAATTTTACATCCTATAATTTGAGTATTGGGAAACAATCTGGTGTAAGTGGCGGTCTGATTACGACTCAATGTTTCTCCCACAAAAGCAGATTTCCCAATCAGGTTATTATCGTATAATGATTTAAGATCCTTTAATACTATTGTAGAATCCGGTATTTGCATTCCTCCAAATGTATATAATAGTTTGCTTAACGCCAGAACTCTTACATGAGATCTAATGGGATCCGCCACTTTCCGAATATCAATATTCCAATTTGGTAGAAGTTTTGTAAATGAACTATCATCAATCAAACATACATTAAAAGAGTTGCCGCACATTTTGACGATTGTCTCTAAACATGATAAAATATAAGGTTGATTTAATTTAGTTGAATTTCTAGAGTAAAAACTGGACCAATTTCTAGCGTTTACTTCATGTTTAGTATGTATCCATAGTATAGGTTTACCACCAATACCTTCTTGACCAGTAAGGAGATATTTTTTTATTAAATCATATTTTTTCAATTCTGCGTCTGGTACAAATTTTAATTTATACTTTTCATAAAGTATACCCAATACTGTTAATATTACAAATGCTGATATATGTCGTATCATTTATATATATATAATATATCTTTTTAGTTATCCAACTGTTTGAGATGCCCCCACCATCTCTCATTCTTTTTTGCTATTTCTTCGTCCCTTTTCAATATGGAATAAATCCGCCTAGAATCGACTTCTGCAGAATTTTCGCTCCGCTGTTTCAGATAATCACGACTTTGATGTAATGATAATGGTCCCGTATTTTGATCTGCTCTAAAGCGTCTATAACTATCAACCGTTTTAAACTTTTTTGTATTTTCAAAGTCCTCCATCGTAACAGGAACTACCGTTTCCGTATGCGCTTTTTTTAGATCTTCATATTGCAGTTTACTAAATATTTCTGAACTATATTCAGTAGGACCATCCCGATTTAAACTGTACCCACTTTGTGAACACATATCCGTTAAATCCTTTTTAACAACAAGTGCTTTACACTCTTTTTTTCTTTTCTCGAAAGCGTTTCCAAAATCTTGCAGAGACACATTTTTTTCTTGTGGATCGTGATGGTTTTCATACCAATCTCCATAACCAGTATCATCTTCTCCGTCAGACACTCTTGTTTTTTCAAACATCTCATTAAACCAGTTATTAAACTGTTTAACAGTTTTACCCTCTATCTTTTTTAACAATAAACCATGCTCTTCATTTACTTCTGCCGTATAACTCGAATTGTGAGAGGTTTTTAGTTGTCTATTTCTAAAATAGAATACCTTCGAAACAATATCGTACGCCTTTTTGAAAAAAAGAAAGACATCTTTATTTAGACCCGACTTATCTGGATGTGTCTTCAAAGCCTTTCTATAAGCACTCTTCAAATCTTTTTCTGTAAACTTGTAATCTAATTTAAAAACATTTAGAATATCTTCTAAATCATAATTTTGAATATCGAGATCTAAATCTTCCATATACAAAATTATGATTTTTTTATTTTCATCATTTGACACGTTGCGCTGTTTTTCCGAAAAAATTCCGAATTGCTTCAGGACGTGATGTATTAATAACATCCTGTTTTTCACCATATATATAATTCATTATATACGGAACCGAATCAATCTTTAAGAACCGTTTAAGCAGAGGTGCCGCAGTTATATCAACTACAACTATCGCCACTTGAATTGGCATTTCATTTACCAGTTGTATGAATAATGGTTTGATTCTTTGACATGGACCACACCAACTAGCAGTCCCTTTAACTATAACAAAATTATTATCTTTTACAAATTTTACAAAATCCGGAACGGTTTTTAATTCACGCACGATTCTTTGCGACATTTTTAGTTAAAATACTATAATATATTTTTATATACTAATTTATATAATGAATAGTTTACTCATTTCTATAGTATTAATAATATTATTAACATTATTAATAATGTGGTATATGTGTTCATACAAAGAAGGACATACGAACAATAAACAATTAACAGGGGAGAGAAGATTGTTTTTGTTACCCGAATCAAAAGGGTTTGAAGTCAAAGATATAGTACCTTTTAAAAATAGCGCAGGAACCTTTTTATTAGACCCCGATATAGTCAAAAAAAATTTTGATAAAATAGCAGTTGTTATGAATTATGCTGGAAATATTAAGGACGGTATGTGGTCATCGCCACCAATCGAAAAATTATTAGACGAAACAAAACTACCCATTGAAAAATGGATCACTTTTTACTTCGGTATGGACGATGCACCTGTAATTATGAAAAAAGGCGAACTTAAGGGAGGAGTTAATGGCGGATACTGTAACGATGGTATGAGAACAAAAAAACAGATTATGAGCGGAGTTGTTCCCTACAGCGACATATCGTGCAATAGTGTTGTTGTTGATAACATATTTAAAGCAGTAAACACATATGGTGCGACTGGGATTATGTTCGATGATGAGGTTGGTTCTACACAACATATTGTAAAGGCTATGGAACTTGTGAAAGATAAATATGATATTGCAAATAAAAAAACTGGAAAGACGTTGAAACTGGGATGGACATTCGAATTAAGTTCTGGTAAAAAAACAAGTCCTGGAAATTTTGGTCAATATAACTGGGATTTTTGTTTGGGACAGGCGTATACAGACACAACCGTTGATATATACAAATGGACTGATTCAAAAATTAAAGACGAACAACGATATAAATGTTCTATGACTTCCGCGGAGACACTATCTTTTACAAAAAACTTTTGGCACACAGTTGAAACTTATATGCAAGGAGTCACTGATTCAGAACGTGGTGTACCAATGGTTTGTGCTGCGGGAAATTGTCAAGGGGATGTTTCTAAATTAAACCCAAAGACTCCCACGAAATCTAACCCTTTAGGATTCGATTGCGACATAGATGAACGAATTTCTGGCGCAACCATTAGTGCAATTATACAAAACCGACCTCCTCTAACCATTTATAAAAATTTTGCAATATGGTACGGAACATTCGGTGATATTTCCGCGGGTGGTTGTAAATGGGTAGGTAAACAATCCAATGATTCATGTCAAAACGATGGGTGGAAATGGCCTTAATGCGATTCTAAAAGTTCTTCCAAATCTTCTATTTTAATATGGGGAAGACCCGGATGCGCCTCCCAAAAATATTTACAAAATGACCAGTGCATTTCACAATCGGTCGGATAGTTATTCGAATACTTTTCGATTAACATGTCCCTTATCTTTTTTGGTAAAAGTTTTAAACTTGGTCTAGGCAATACATAAGATAATTGGACAAGAGGGGATACGCTTTTATGATCATTGGGTTCAATCATATTGGTATCCCAATGCGGAATAAACTCCAATAGATCTTTCCACAAAGGTGGATAATTATATTTATAACACCATCGCCAATCGGGACACCCCGTTGTATAATATTTCATAACCCATTCCAACCCTTCCATATAGTTATTGCATATTTCTCTCAAATATATTTTATTAATATCCAAATCAAACAACTTTTTATAATATCTTTTTTCCCAATAATAATTGTATGGATCTATGAATTTCTCAATATCTCGCTGCTGTGTGGGAATTGAATTTAACTTCGCCATTTTTTCTTTTGTAGTTTTAATAGGATAATTACGTTTTTCCCATCTATTGCGAATTTTGTATTCCGACTTTAGATTGGAATGTTCCGATTCCGCCAAATATTCTACCAAAACTCGCACATTTTCCCAATAAATCTTTTTACCATTGGTAAGATTCTTATTAGTCTTTCCTATAGTATTTCTATATGCGGTTATCATTGTATGTACACCACCATTTCTTATATTTACAGAAGGGAAATGAGGCATGAAATCGTTCCCTAAAAAGAAACACAAAAAAATATAATCGTATAATCTATTAGACTGTTGCGCCGTCGTGATCTTTCCAAATCCATTCATATCACTAATAATAACATCTGCTAATGCTGGAATATCCATATAATATGCAGCGTTGGGTTCAAAACTGGAATCCAACGATTTAATGAATTCTGGAGTCTCCCTGTACAAATAAATATTTTTTGAAATTGGGAGGTGGTTTAAACAAAGCATTATTAAATCTGCATCTAAACCATAAACCAATGTTACAGTATCTTTATGATATTCACTGTTATCCCTAATATAAGCGAACAACTTATGTTCACCTTCACCTGCTTCTGCCGGTGTTGATACTATAATTTTTTCTGTTCCAAACTTATTCTTCTTATAATATTTTGTAACAGAATCTCCCAACTTCTTCATGAAATTCGTCCCCGGCGTAATTGCTGTTCTATCCCAACATTTAATCTCCTTCTTTTCCAATTGCGATTCAATATGATTTAATAAATAGGATTTATACCTGCGAGTTCTTTGTTGCTCCAATTTTGCTATGGGAGCAACACCGTCAAATGCTATAAAAACGATATTTGTAGGTTTTACAAATAAAATATGTTCGTCAATCTTTTTAATAACACTTTTAATAAGTGCGAGTTCAAATATTTTATCATTGCCTTTGTATGTTGGTTGCAATTCACGCAAAGAATCATATATAATAGAATTACTATCCAAATAAAAATTATTAACAGATTGTAAAATTTCTAATCTTTTAATAATATTTGCATGATTTTTAACAATAAATGAAAAATAACTTGGTATACCCATATTTATTTTTATACTAATTTATTTTTAAATCATATTTGATAGTGTATTTATGATACCACCTCCATTATTGTAGTGTAATAAATATAGGATTGTAATGTGAAAATAAAAATCGCAGTATTTATATAATAAAAACAAATTTAAAATTTAAAATCGCTATATAAATTAGATATAGATGATAAAAAATGAGAAGATTAAGGCGAATCCATCAAAAAAATCAGATAAATCACACACAGTCGATTTTTGCAACCATAAAATACAGATTTTTCAAGACATGATTACGCGCACCATTTTGGCTGTTCAAAAATACAAGGGTATGGATATCGTCGGAGCGAGTGAAACGAGTATATGTATACAAAAATTGGAATTGTTATACAAACAGTTGATTAAAACAACCGATAAAGTCAATAACAAGAAAAAAATGGATTTTGAAGATATTATAACAACACTTCAAAAAATCAATAATGAATTATCCGCAATTTTCAGAATAACGGGTACACAAGATATGCAGGATCTAATCACGGTTGCTATGGGAAATGATTTCTCCAAAAAAATCGAGGGTGTCCAGCAAAACTCGATATTTGATGTTCTATGCGCTTATATGCACCCATTCAGTTATAAGGTTGTAGATTGGAAAGGTGATATAAGAAAAAAATCTTCTTCCACCATTTCTAAAAATAGAATAGTTGATGATAATACCATTGTTGAAATGTCTGATAATTTGGATTGTTTTGATCTTGCAAGAACATGTAAGAAATTTCAAAAAAGAGTATACGGTATTAAAGTTGCTATACATAATGATGCCGAGAAGAAGACTATTATAATTTCTGGTGTTGTTGACGATATTATGATAGATTGTACAAATCATCTCTTTATAAAAGATAAAATGGAGAGATTAAGTAACGAAAAACCATCTGATAATGATTTTAAGAATGACGACTTCGATAGATTTTTACAAACATTGACCATTAAAGAAGTTTTGATTTACAGCAACGCAGAATTATATCAAAGATTTGTGGGTTACATTAATCAAATCAATCTTATAAAGTATAAACCTATTTCTCAAAATGTTCAGGAGTTTATTAGTTCCGAATTATATAACCAAAGACGCACACTGATTCAATTACTTATGAAACATAATGACCCCGAATTTCAATATATGGCGTATCTGTTGTACGATCTATTATCCAATGATTCTAATGATTCCATCGACACAATCGAACAAACGATTCTATTTGATAGTCTTCCTTGGAATGTGAGAAAATATTTTAGAGATGCCATGAAAACAACCATAAACTATACAAGAACACTTTCTCAATTCGATAATAGCAAAATACCAATAGAACAACAAATATGTTTATTAAAAGCAACAGAAACTGTTAAAGAAAAAGCAATGTTAAAACTTAGGGAAGTTAAAGCCAAATCAGAGGATTCGGGTTCAAAAGCGCGACAATATTTGGAAGGACTTCTTAAAATACCATTTGGCGTATATAAGAAGGAACCAATATTATCGCTTATGGATAATATTAAGGGTCGATTTGAAGATTGTGTGAATAAACTTGAAAAAAACAATGTTGAAATCTCATTACCACCTAAAAAACCTTACAGCAGTCTTGAAATCGCCAAATTCTTTCCTCAGATTGAATCTCACGCTATAAATAAAATATATGAAACCAATATTAATAAACTTCGAAAACTGTTTGCTAAGGGTAAAAGAGATACATTGGTTGCGAATTGTAATTTTATTAATAGCGTCATTAAAAAAATGATGTTGAAAACAACAAGGTTGTGTCATTCTGGAAAAAAGAATGAATATATGCGAAAAAATGTGGATGCGTTTATCGTATCAAATCGGGGTGACGCCAAAATCGTACATTCTCTCCAATACCGATTTCCAAAGCACTTTAATATTAATTTAAATAACGAGTTGGTAGAAGATATTAAATATATCAGAGATGGGTGGGGGCAAGTGACAAATGTTATTACAGATGTTAAAGACAAATTGGAATCGGCAGTTCACGGACACGATAATGCTAAAAGACAACTTCAGAGAATTATTGGTCAGTGGTTGACTGGAGAACAGAAGGGTCATTGTTTCGGTTTTGAGGGTCCTCCCGGAACAGGAAAAACCACTTTAGCTAAGAAAGGGTTAGCTGAATGTTTGCGCGATGAAAATGGCGATGTGCGACCTTTTGCATTTATTCCAATAGGTGGATCAAGCAATGGTAGTACATTGTGTGGTCATAATTATACATATGTTGGTTCAACATGGGGCAGAATCGTGGATATATTGATGGATAAAAAATGCATGAATCCTATTATATTTATAGATGAGTTGGATAAAGTGAGTAGATCTGAACACGGTAAAGAGATCATAGGTATCCTTACACATTTGGTAGATGAAACGCAAAATGAGTCATTCCAGGACAAATATTTCACTGGAATAGATTTGGATTTGAGCAAGGCGTTGTTTATATTTTCTTACAATGAACCTGCACTTATTGATAAAATCCTATTGGATAGAATACATAGGATTAAATTTGATCATCTATCCGTTGAAGATAAGTTGGTTATTGCGAAAAAATATTTGCTGCCTGAAATTTATAAAAAACTAGGACTAAACGAATGCGTTGAATTTTCCGATGCTATAATTTGTTTTATAATTGATACGTATACTTATGAACCGGGGGTTCGTAAGTTAAAAGAGATTTTATATGAAATTTTGAGTGAAATTAATTTGGAAATATTACAAACTGTCGATATTGATAACATAATGGTTATTACTGAAGAATCGCTTAAAAATAAATATTTGAAGGATCGCCATGAAATGACTTTCGCAACAGTTCATGATAAACCGTTGCCCGGATTAGTAACCGGTTTATGGGCGAACGCTTTAGGAAAAGGAGGAATAATACCAATCGAATGTATTTATTTTCCGGCGACCAATCCATTAGATTTCAAATTAACTGGTTTACAAGGAGATGTCATGAAAGAATCCATGAATGTCGCCAAATCTTTAGCCTGGAAGTTAACAACCAAAAAGGTACAAAGTTCTTTACTTAAGAATTTTAAATCAACCAAATTGCAAGGTGTTCATATTCATTGTCCTGAGGGCGCTACACCAAAGGACGGACCATCCGCAGGAACAGCGATCACTGTAGCAATTTATAGTTTATTAAATAATAAAAAGGTTAAAAATGATATTGCTCTAACTGGCGAAATGAATTTACAAGGTAAAGTAAGCGCAATTGGTGGATTGAAATTGAAAATACTTGGAGGTATTAAGGCGGGTGTAAAAGAGTTTATATATCCAAAAGACAATGAAAAGGATTTCAAAAAATTTATGGAGAAATATGGGGACAATCCTATCATTAATGGTATTAAATTTAATTCAGTCGAAAATATCCACGATGTTTTTAAATTGGTCTTTGTATAATAAAATGTAAATTAAATATATATAGAATGCCTCTTCGAAATGCTCCGATGACATATATTAGATTTTTCGTATTTTTAACTCCTATAATTCTTCCATGTATGGCCATACTTAATTCGGCATTTGAATCTAATATTCGTGGATTATTGTACGTTACTGGACTATCAACTACAATGTTTCTTGGTAGTATGATTGCTAGGTATGTACAACACAATGTTCCGGGGACTGGGACTGGTACAGATTTTATAGCACTTATAGATCCTGCTTGTACTATTGTACAAGGTGCGGATTCAACAACCGGTTGGGGATCACGTTACTCTTTACCAGGACCACACGCATTATTATTAGCATTTACAACAACGTATTTATTATTTCCCATGTTTATTAATGGGAATATTAACTTCGGGGTAATAGGAGCGTTAACATTTATGATGAGTATTAGTGCATGGATGAGAACAAGTGCACCAATGAACTGTATTTCACCAACAGATGTTATCGCAGGATGGGGTACTGGATTTATTTTTGGAACAATATTTTTCTTCTTCTTCTATGGTCTTGATCCTTCTTTTACATATTTTTCAAATTCTAAAAGTGATAAACAAGAATGTAAATTAGACAATAAGGCTTTCAGATGTAAAAGTAAGAAAAAGGCGAACTAATACGGATTTGAACAAATAAATTCATCAAAATCTTCATACATCATACCTTGTAAGAACAACCCTAATGAAAATCCAATTAAAATGTCTGGGATATAAATATATATAGAAACAATGCAAATTAAAAGATATAACACCCAATGGTGGATATGAATCGCCTTTTCCGAATTTAAAGGTATTATTATCATACCATTCCACATGATAGGAAAACACGTTGGTTTAATTAATGGGTTTAATCCCTTTTCTTTCGGTAAAAAAAAATGAGAGTATATAATCGAAATAATTAATCCAAAAATAAATAGAATCGTAATCATTGATATATGATTCTATTAAATTCATTACGCAAAGTTTCGCCAATTTGTTTTAAACCATATCGTAACAGCATGTGCAATCTTTCTACGATCCATTTCTGTCGATGTAATACCTGCTCGAAGGGTGCTGCTGTATCTTTTTGCATAGAAAATAATAAAATTATTTAACGCAACACCGATATTAAAATTTTTATAAACCTCTAAACTTCCATTTTTAAACTGTTGTTTACCCACCCTAGCATTTACAGAATTGTGGAAACAAAATAACATCGCACGAAACTGATTTTTATTTGGGACACTTTTAACCTTAACGTTTGAAAGAAATCTGGTTGCATGACCGGCGCAGTCTGGGCATGGTAGATATAAGCAAATCTTCTTTATCATATCGAGAATTTGCCATCTATTTTTTAGATAATAGTCAGCATCTATCTTTTCAGCCAAAGTGTGGAATAGGTCCCACGTACATTTCCCCCATCGAATCTTAGATTTTGCTTCAGACATATATATATAAATTATATATAAAGAGTTTTCAATATTTAAATGTAATATGTCCAATTTAATTATTAAAAATACACAAGATTTTAATAATCAATTAATGAAAATGCTTTGTGAAGAAGACGTTGAAGAAGAAAAAGAATGCTTAATTACTGGAGAGAAATTGGAGTCGAATTATGTGAAACTAGCGTGTACGCACACATTTAATTATACTCCACTAATAAATGAAATTAAAAATCAAAAAACCCACTCCAATTTAGAAGTCACATCTCTAAAAACATATGAAGTAAAATGTCCATATTGTAGAGGTATACAAAAGGGCGTAATTAAATTCGATGAAGAATTTGCCGAAAAAATTCAAGGTGTAAACTGGCCACCTTCAAAGATGTATAAAGGAAATATATGTACAGCAGTATTTAAATCGGGAAAGAGAAAAAATGAAACTTGCGGTAAGGCGTGTGTAGATACATATTGTACAAGACATACTAAATTTAAAAATAACATCACATGTAAACAACTTCTTAAAAGCGGACAACGCAAAGGAGAAATGTGTGGTTGCAACTGTGTCGGTGTAGAAAATAAGGAATTATTTAAATGTGGAAGACATCTAAAAGTAAAGACATCTAAAAAGTAAAGACATAAAAAAAAATTGTTAATTAATATAATGGATAAAGAACAATTATTGGAAACTGTAAAAATGTGGATAGATTTGGATGATGAAATAAAGAGTTTGCAAAAACAAATAAGGGATAAAAAAAATACAAAAAAGCAAGCAACCTTGGATTTAGTAGAAACAATGAAATCTAACGAGATTGACTGCTTTGAAATTGGATCGGGGAATAAATTAGTATACAGTAAAAGGAAAACAAAGAAACCACTTTCCAAAAAACATTTGCTAGCATCTCTGTCTACTTATTTTAAAGGAAAACCCGACCAAGTTAAAGAATTAAGTAAATTTATAATGAGTACAAGAGGTGATAATATAAAAGAGAATATACAAAGAAAAATTCCAAAATAAAATCAATACTAAATATATTATGAATACTGATTCACGTTATAGAAAATCTATTATTAATACACTCATTAAAAAAAAAATTAAAAGACGTATTCCCATAAATATTAATAGTGGAAGAGGTTCTGCACCCAAAGTATCTCATATAGAATTAAAAACTCCCCTTGCGGATTTGGGCAATAACTGTGCACAATATACATATAATATTAATGCAACCATTAATACAAAATTAAGCGAACTACCACATGATTATAATAGGGTGGTTTTTTGTATACATAGGGTAGTTCATTGCAAGATTCAGCAAAATGTCGATATGCCCTTTATACAATACTTATTATACAAATATCCTGAACAGAAAAAAGATATATCGAATATGCTCGTGTTCCCATTTGAAAAAAAGGGTTCAAAAGATATAAAATCCTTGGCGTCCAATTACATAAAAAAAATTATAAACGATAAACTGGATATGATAGGATTTATTGAGAGAAACGGTATTGTATATTTATTTTACGACTTCACGAATATTGACGATTATATTATCAAAAAGATTTTTCTTAAAACAAAAAAGGATACATTGTGGTGGTGCATGATGGATGAAATATGCAATCACAAAAAGGTTTTGCAATTCCCAATACATCCATCAGTTTATACATTGTTTTATAATAACCCAGCACTTATCTATCTAAAACAGGATAAAAGGAGATTAGATATCCCAATAGTAGCCTATTATGGTAATTATTTCAAATTTATACCAATGGTGGCTGCATTAGGTCAAAACGCTGCTATGGACGTGGATGGTTCGATGGACGATTCCTATTTTTTTGGTTCGTTTAGGAAAGGGATAAGATATGGATCGTGGAGTCCTTTTTATAAACAACGCATCTCATTTGATCAAAACGCTACAGATATAGATGGAAAATATAATAAGGGGGGAATTATTAGATTCGCCCTTTTTATGGGAAAAACAAAGGTTTTATTGGATGAACCTTTTGAGAACATAACCAAATATGTTAATGATCGGAATACTTGGCGCTTAAAATATCAATCTTTATTCCTAGGAAGTATAATCTTTGATAAACAAACTTTAAATATAAATCCGGAATATACCGTCAAAAATTTTGACCAGCAAACACCACTTTCGTATCATGAGATTGATAAAGCAACATTAAAATCAAATTGGGATCCAACCTACGAAAAGTATAATATCATATAAATTAATATCATATAAAATATATATAATGATATTAACCATATTGGCTGGATTATTAGGAATATGTATACTCAATACCATTTTCTTCGCCGTTCCATACCTGATGCCCCGTATAAATATGAGCGAAGTATTGTCGTACCAAATATTTGGTAATTTCCTTTTCTTCTTTTACTTATTACTACCAAGCAATCATGGTTTATTCGATTTTGATGCTATAATGGGTGACACATTAAAAGGTGGAAAAAAGAGATAAAATTGAACAAAAAGATTATACACATTATTACATTAAACAACGCAAAATGGAAAAAAGACTTAATGCTAAAACCAATGTTTGGATTACCGATTTCAAAGATCATATAGCAAAAACGATACAAAATACAGCAGGAATTGCCGCCAACGACAAAGCACAATTATTACAATCACTATTCGAATATCCTCATTTAGAATTTAAAAAAGAGGATATACAAAAAAGGACTCGTGTTAAGAATACGGTACCATATCATGAAAGATGTAGAGCATTGCGAGCAAATACCGAACAATGTACTAGACGTAAAAAAGATGAAGAAAAATTTTGCGGGACACATATCAAGGGAACGCCTCATGGAGAAATAAGTGATTCTATGCCTAATACAGATAATATTAAAAAGGTTCAAGTATGGATTCAAGAAATTGTCGGCATTATTCGACATATCGATAAAGATGGAAATGTTTATGATCCGCAGGATATTTACCAAAACACTCAAAATCCCAAGGTAATTGCAAAATGGACCAAGGAAGGTGATAAATATTCAATTCTTGGTTAAAGTCTCGGATAAGTCTAATCAACTTTCGAAGTTCAAAAATGTCGATATTATTCTTTATGCATATCACTAACTATATATGATTGATTATAAACTTCGGGATATATTTCTAACAAACGTTTTTTATCTAAAAACATATCCGAATTATGAATGCCGAAACATTTATCAGTTATTATTGAATGACATGCAAAATATTGATCATCCTCTGTATTACCAATCTTAAGGTTTAATTTATATGCACCAATTGTAAAATAAACATCTTCTCCATATGATTCCAGTTTATCAATTTCTTTTATACTTGGTTGAGGTTGAAATGTTTGAATGATATTAATCATATCTTTTGTTTTTCTTAACGATAACCCTCCATTAAAATTTCGGAATTCTGAATTAAAATTATGATGCTCAAGTTCCCTCCATGTATAACTCATATTTCCTCCGATATAGCTATAATTTTTATCCATAAAATAGTCAACTGTATATGGTGGATTATTAAAAATGTAACAATCTGCTTGAAATACTAATGTATATTCACTATTTATATTATTCCATAAGGATAAAGATTTTAAAAAATCATTGTATTCAATATCCTCAAAATTATTTGTATCGAGTTCAATTATATTAATTTTAATATTATGAAATAATGATAAATAATATGTTTTCAATCCTTTACCACAATAAAATAGAATTTCCCAATTATATTTTGAATTATTATTTAATTTATTATAAACATGAGTAATAATTTTATCTAATTTTTCAAGTTTTCTAGGCTCTACTATCAACGCAATGCCCTTTTTAAATATAGTTGTTAAATAATTGGAAAATTTATCAACATATTTCGTTCGTTCATCTTCCAACGCCTTAAAATCTATTTCTCCATCGATGTTAATAGGTTCAGATGATTCAGCATCAAATTCTAACGCGTTTTCTATTTGTAAATATTTATTAGAGGTATTCATCATAATTGGTTTACAAAGTGTTGATAATGCTAGTTGTAAAGACCCACTGCAACTAATCCCTGTATTATGGTCATTATTTGGGGTATTATTTATAAATATATATGAACCTTGTTTTAACTCTTCAATCATCTCACATGTATTGCCATTTTCTATCATATTTATTTCAAACATTTCTTTATTTAACTCTGAAATATTTGGCGGATATCGTGCGAATATATTTAATTTTATTTTATTTTTTGATTGCAATCTATTTATTATATGTATATTATGCTCTTTTCCTCCAATGATATTTACTATTGAACATTGTTTTTTATCAAAATTATTTATTAAAGGATAACATGGATACGTATACTCCAAGTTGCTATCTTTAAAATTTGCACAGTTCAAGTAAAATTTGCAATTAGGAGTTCTTATTTTATAATAATGATTTATACAAATAACATTGTCCGATATCCATTCTGGTTTAAAGCATGGGTCGTCATCCGTAGTCAAGAAAAATTTATCATATTTATCCATCGTTCCATCAAACTTTTGGTAATCTATTACCTTAAAATTATTGAATTTTTCTCTATAAAAATCCAACCAACCCAAGTCATTTGATTGATTTGTAAATATATCTACTTTATGATTATGTGCATTAGCATAATTTAATATGAATCCGAACATTTCATAGTGAAAAGGGAAACTATTAAATATCCCGATTTTACACTTTCTTTTCTTTATACCCAGCATTTTTTCCCACTTTTTATAGCGATGTTTCCACGAACACAACTTCGCATATTCTTTCCCTCTAATACGAATATCTCTCTTCTTTTCCTCAGTTAACTCCATAAGTGTAACTATTTCTTCACCTCTATTTACCGGAATTCCATAATCACCAAGAGTATCCACCAGCGCAGCAACCGGATAATATATACATACTATATTACTTGCTAACATCTCCAATGCGGTAATACAAGATGTTTCGGCAAAGGTACAAGTATACAACCAATATTCTGTTTGTTCCATTAAAGCGTACAAATCATTTTTATTTAATTTTCCGCGATGGTTAATACTGCTATGTTTGGTAATTATCTCAAGCATTTTTGTATCATCCTCTGTTTTTGGAAATGTATCGTAAGAACAAATTTCAAGTGTTGCGTCCGGCATTTTAATAAGTATTTCTTCCCACAAACCAAGCAAAATATCCAAACCCCTTTCACTACAAGATGACCAAATAAAACTATTCTTCACTTTAAATCCAATTTTATTATCTTTAAATGCGTCCAATTCAATACCATTATTAATAATGTGCATTTTATCTTTTAAACGTGAAAATAGTTTCCGAATCATTTTTTTATGCGTCTTTGTTAATACAACAACTCCATCTATTTGATCTATATTATTATAAATGCATTTTTTAATATCTATACCATTAACACTCAAAATGTACGTATCGTGCAATGATAAAAATAGTTGAAAACATTTGATATTTTGAAATCTGTTAATAAAACACGCATACCTAGAAACAATAATGGTATGAAAATTATTTTCATCTATTAATTTTTGCAAATTTCGTTCGTTGACGTAAGAAATATTCCCAAAACTTTCTTCTTTTACCATACCAGATATATATATTTCATATTCTTTCGGCAAATTATTTGATAGGTATACAACTGCTTTTTCAGATCCACCCAATGATTTATATAAAAAATCATTATAATTCCAATCATGATACATCGGTCCAGTATAAATCAATATTTTTTTACTTTTTTTATAGGAATCATCTTTTTTAATATTAACTATTTTAAAATCACATTCTATACAGTTATTCCAAAGATGCAACCAGTCGTGGGTTTCCGGAAAATGCTTTTTTATTAATTCCCCAGAATATGACCAAATAATCTTGTTTTTTTCCTCATCAAATGAAGTTTGTAAGAAGTTAATAAGGTATTTAATAAAATCCTTATTATTTTCATCGCTTTCAAAATGATCTTTGTAAAATACCATATTGTTCATAGCATTAAATTTCATCCAATCGGGAGCATTATTTAAACATAAATATTTACAACTATCGTACGCCGACTTTTTACCATCAGCGTAGCACCCGCTTATTTGGTTATAGTAGTTAAACTTAGAATAAACTGAATCATCGTAAAATATTTTTGATACAAAGTTTCCAACATTTACATTTTTAAATTTTTCATAAAGCGATACTACCATAAAATGTAACCCATTGTTATAATAAAATTCCATCAACCTCACAATCCCATCCAATCTTTCATTATCAAACTCATATGATTTCATCCAAAAAAACATCGACCTTTCAATATTTTTAAGTTTGGAATAGCAATTCCCCGCGCGTACACACGCAACATATTTATATTGTGGTGAAAAATTCAGTGGTAACAATTTTTCATACCACTCAACTGCTTTTTGAAACATTCCAGCATCTTCAAAACTCTGCCCAGCGTAATATGCGTATCTGTTTTTAAGACTCTCATCTTCTTTTTCTTCTTCAAACCCCTTTTCAAGAACTAATCCGTCATCCCTATACTTATTTGGATTTAAATTACGTGCACCAGTTCTACCAGACTCTATCCAATAATCTCCATCCACGACTGCAGTCCCCTTTATATCTCCAATATTTACTAAGTATTCATGCAATACCCCGTTATATTTCCATCTTATTCTATTTGACACCAATAAGGGTCTTGTATATTCGATTCCGCATCCAAATTTTAATAAATAATTATCATTATTTAGTTCCAGAGGTAATTGTAGGTTTCCATGGATATAGTCATCGGCATCAAAGAAAAATAGGTAATCTGTTTTGTCGAATGCATGATTAATAGCCAAAGTTCTATTATATGAAAAGTCTTTCCACTCATTTTCTATAAGTTCCCCTGGAATATTTTTCTCCTTGAAAAAATTGGTTATTATTTCCTTTGTATTATCCGATGAACCAGTATCGGATATTACCCAATATGTAATAGGAATTTGTGAAATAATATTATTAAGAGTTTTCTCAATAATATGAGATTCATCCTTCACTATCATATTTAAACAAATTGTTTTGTTCATTTATACAATCCATTATTAATAAATGTTTAAATGATTATTTCTTCTTCGGAATAGCGTCGTTTGGGATTTTCTCTTTTATACATGTTTTTATAAATTCTATTGCCGGTTTACAGTCGTATGTTGTACCCACATAAACGCCCATAGCGAATCCTGTTATTATTTGCCACATTATACTATATACTAACTTTTTAAAAAAGTTGGACAAAACGGGTTGGAAAGTTTAAGATCTCATTGCCCCTTTAATTCGCGGATGATGTTTATAATCGTGAATTTTAAAATCTTCAATAACATAATCATTAATATTATCTCTTTTATTTAAAATTTCCAATGTGGGAAATGGGAAGGGTACTCTAGTTATTTGTTCTTTTACTTGTTCAAAATGGTCATCATATATATGACAATTCCCTCCAAAATGGATAAATTCGTATGGTTCTAAATCACAATGTTTAGCAACTAAACATGTTAACATTGAATACGATGCTATATTAAATGGCACACCTAAAAATTCATCATTCGATCTCTGGTAAAGCGTGCAACTTAATTTATTACAATCTGTTACATTAAACTGAAATAATACGTGACATGGTGGTAATACAGCTTGGGCTATTTGACATGGATTCCATGCGCTGACAACTAATCTTCGCGAATTTCTCATTGCTGGATCTTTTAAAATATCAATTACTTGTTGAAGTTGGTCCACCCCATTTCCCGTATAATTATCATTACACGAACTATATGGTGCATTAAAAAATCTCCATTGAAAACCATATAATGGTCCCAAGTCTCCATCTGTATAATGAGATAATCCCACTGATTTCATATATTCGGACGTACTATTGCCATCCCATATATGAACCTTTTGTTTATTTAATATATTGTTATCTGTTTGTCCCTTTACAAACCATAATAATTCTTTCAAACAGGTCTTCCAAGCAGTCTTTTTTGTGGTAAGAATTGGAATTTTGTTATCACCTAGAGAAAAATGCATTGCGCACCCAAATGCTGTTTGTGCCTTTCCATTTCTACCCTCTTCAAGTGTTCCGTGTTCCATTAAATCTTTTAGTAAATTTAAGTATTGATATTCTTCATGGTAATTTTCTTTACTATGGTTTGAATCTCTATCCTTGTATTTATTTAGGTCTATGGCAAATTTCAACATTACCATAATACTATATTTCTATTTAAATTGTTTAAATTGTAATAACTTTTCGTACGAAAATAAAATTATTATGATATTATTCACATATCCATCTTAATAAATATCCCCATATATATATTTATTATTGTCTTGTTCCATTATATATGAATTTTAAGACAATTCAAATATTAATAGGGATAGTTGGACTAGAATCATTGGCCCAATATTTTTTGCAAAAACAAGTTAAATCTACAAATATGCTGTATTTGATAGGAGGTTCAATCTGCTATTCATGTGTAGCGTTGGGATATTATTTAATTCTTAAAAGTGGTGTGAAAATGGCGCTGGCGGACGCATTCTTTAACGCGGGTTCCCAACTTATGATAACAATTATCGGGTTTTTTATATTTGGTCAACGGTTGAATTACAAACAAATGCTAGGGATAATTTTTATTCTAATAGGAGTCAAACTGGCGATATAATTTTTTAGTTGTATATATTATAAATGAATATTATTACGATTATATTATCCATATTTATAGGATTTATTGGTGGGTTTATTGGTAGTGGTGTAGGAAGTGCAGGGGGTACATTAATGGTTGCCCTTTTAATAATTTTTAATGTTATACCAGTTTTAAAAACTGCCATGGGAACTGTTCTACTTGCTATTATTCCCCCAGTTTCGGCAGGAGCAATTATGGCGTATTGGAAAACCGGTCATGTCAAATGGAAATTTGCAGTATTGTTGATGGTTGCTAATTTTATTGGCGCTACAATGGGTGCAAAAATAATTGTTAAACAAGTCAGTACACGTTCATTGGAATTATTCTACGCATCCTTCTTATTATTATTAAGCATATATTTTTACTATAAAGCGTATGCAAATAAGTAGAATAACTTTATAACTTGTAGGGTATATCAAACGTATTTAAACAAACCACTTCTAATTCAAATATGATGCAAATTCTAACTTCAATGTATACTTATTTATGGTTCATTTTCTTTTACGGTATGAATATTGGTTTAAAAAAAATCGGTGTTAGAGAATCTATTAGCAATACTCTACCGTCTTTATCACACTCAGTATTATCCACACTAATGTCTGCCACAACAATTTTAGATTATAGTGAATCAAATTATTATTCGACATGCAGTATTTCGATTGGTTATTTCTTATCTGATACCATCCTCTCCGTCCAAATGCTGCAACAATCCGGACGAAAAAGATTATTAGTTCATCATATTATATCACTTATAGGATTATTAATACCTCCAAATATTACCAGTTTATTTTTTATATTCACGTCAGAATGTTCCAATATCCCTAATCAGATCACATATATTTTCATAAAATTAGAAACAGATGCGAGATATATAAAGGTATTGAAAAGGATACAATATTATAGTTTTTTTACGGGACGTATTATTTTATATCCCGTTTTTATTATGTTTTGTCCGTGGATAGACATTTCGTATTGGAATATGCAATTAATGTATCTAATATTATCAACACTTTACCCAATGAGTGTTTTTTGGATGTACAAACTACATAAAGGTTATTATAAATAATAAGTTTAAAAATAAAATAAGTTTAATTTGTATAAAATGGATCAAAAAGGAGCTGCGGCAATTATAGGGTTGGGTGCTCTAGGAAGCATTTTGGCATATTATGGTTACAATCAGTTTAGAGAAGATGATATGGTGTTAGAACAAACCAATATAAAAATGTCAGTAGATGAAATGGATATTACAGACAAAACTATTACAGAACCCATTAACGAAGAAGTTGTCGAAAAGATTTCAGGACACGTAAAGGAAGAACCGGTAGAAAAGATTGTAGAAAAAACCTCCCATAAAGTAATGAATGTGAAAAATGAAAAATGGGGAAAGTTCTGGGAGGAAGAATATCGCAAAATCATCCCAGAAAAACAAAGGTTTCCGGAAGATTAAAAAATAATACCTTTTTATAAAGATGTCCGAAAAGAATGACCAAGATGCTTGTCCAAGTGTATCAGGAATTGCTTTAGGTGGAATTACATTATTATGGATAATTCTCATCCTTATTAATGGTTCTGTTTTAATATTATCCACTTTTACATCAGAAACATTTATTAATTATGATTCGTCATATTTACCCAATGATTTTAACTTGGGTTAACGGTACCAGTCTTGGGAAACTAAGTTATTTATATTTATATATATCATGAATGATATTTATAAACAAAAAGATATATCTATTTTATTGATTGTATGTTGGTTATTATACGGATATTCCGTATAAAATAATATAAATATATTCCAATTTTTAGAATAATTCATAGTCCAAAGATAATTACTCATATAATAATATACATTCCCAACATAAATATCAAAAATGTAGCAGTTTCAAAAGATTACATTGAAACATTATCGTAAACTTTTATATTTTTTTACGTCTTTTACGTCTTTTTCTACTTTTTCTTTTACGATTGGTTTTACTATTACGCCCTTTTTTACGCTTTTTGGTTTTTTTTCGTCTCCTCTTTTTGGTCTTTCTTCCACCACTTTTACCTAATCCAAAAAATCGGCATATACCTTCTTTCACACCTTTTACAAACTTTTTTAAACCAAAGGGTGATTTTATTTGATTTTGCCCATCGGGTGTTTGTAGATTTTTTGGGTTATCGGCATCCATAGATTTTTGATTGATATAATAACAGTTTAGTAACATCCGATCGTATAATTCTACACAAATCAGTTCCTTTTCCTCTGATGAGACTTTCCTGTTCGTCGCACCTGTAGCACGCTGCCATGCACATTTAACCTGTTTAGGTAAATAATGAGATACCATTTTTTTCCAAATATCAGACGTAGCGCCGCCGCTGCATAACTCATCTTTGACAGCACCCTCGAAATTTTTGGGACTAATATACGCCATATTTACAAACCATTGGCAGAAAATATTTTTTCCCACATGTTTAAAAAACTGGTTGGCGAGAAATACCTTGACCATTTGTTGTTTGGTTTTTAATTCCCTTTCTCGACCACGCGGCGTTACACTGTCAAACACTATATTATCGCACCAATCAGCGTCAAGGTCTATAATATAAATTATCCAATTTACTATAATCTTTGTCCTCGGATCTGAGTTGAGGTATTTGGGGATAATTATAAGATTTCCAGGTTTAATATCAAAACATAATATCCCCCCGGCATGCATTTCATCAAATTGTTCCATTATCCTATGCGCAATGAGTACATCTGAGGTCGTCAAAGTTTGTTTACCGCTGTGAACCTCCGACTCTCCTTCATAATATTCCCACTGCGGGAAAGCGAAGTCGGTGGATGTTTGCTGCTGTTTATGCTTTGCAACCTCTCGTTCCCTGTATATGTTGCCTATCTCTTTCTCTACTATTTTTTCCGGTTTGAACTTTAGGTCAAAATCTGGGTGTTTAAAAAATGATTGTAAATCAGAATATCCTTCTCCCATTATTATACACAAATGTGTTTCACCTTGGTCTTTAATAAACTGAAATCCCCAAACCTGGGGACCAACGTAACTTTCCGACAATTTCGTCCAATTATCATACGATTGTGCAAATGTGACCAGTTTCCTTAACGCATCAAAACAAACACTAGAGTTATTCGTATATACGGGACAGTTTAAAGTCTTTCCTAAATTACATCTTCTTGTGGAACTAAACTTACCTCGATTATAAAGATGTTGGCGCAAATCTTCTCTTACTTTCGTCTTTGTTTCCTCGTTCAGTTTCCAGTAAAAATTCCATAACTTTTTAAGTTTGTTGTCTTTCTCATTGTTTTCGTCATAAACCGTAATGTCTTTCTTTCCAATTCTTACTGCATAGGAGTGTGTGCAAGGAGTATCATCACTATAGATCCATGTCTGTACAACATTTGAAGATCCTGATTTTTTTGGGGCGCCATACGGACACGTAAACTTCCCGCATCCTTCGACATTCGATTTGGTGGCAACCGTATGTGCTGATTCAAGAAGGTTGCACAATTCACCAATCTCTTTATCAGGGTAAAAAAGTTGTCGAATAATGTATGGAGTTCCTGCTGCTAAATCTTCGACCTGCGACATATAATATAATACTTTATAAAAAATTTCGGACACTCGATAAATTTAAAGGGGTTATACTTCTTCCATTAGGATAAAAAAAATACAATATTTCAAGTATTGTCCTCCGCTTACAATGGTTTTTTAATAGCATTCATTTTACCTATCAAAAAATACCTTCTATATTTTTTTTTGCCCTCTTTTGTATACCCATTCGACTTTCTAATAGGTTTCATCTGATAGTTACATATTTTTAATATTTGACGTACTAAATTCAATAATGGCCATTTCTGACCAGTTTCCGCAGTATGTTGGAGAGAAGTAAGACTGGAACTGCTAAACCTTTTTTTTAATTCAACGATGTGTGGTTTTACCATTGTGTATGTATCTTTAGATAGAAGGACTTCGCGTTGTATAATTTGACCATCTAGTTGTTTCTCATTGTCAAATTGGATATTGCATTTTTTAAGAAATTCTATAATTTGTACATCCATTATATAAATTACCCATTACGTATTTAAATTGAAATAATTTATAGAATACTTAATTAGTGCAATTTACAATGCAGGTCATATTTAGTAATTTTCCATATTCTGATCCAACAATTACACGCAATAGTCATATATGGAATTATGATAATTTGCGACCATTGACCTGGGAAATACTTAAAAATTATATTGCATCACAAACTCAAATTCCACTTGAGTTTATTCGGGTTAAGAATATTAAACGTACAATGGCTCCATTTATGAATGTTGGTAATTTGGAAAATGTCACGTACGATATTAATTCTCATCGTAAGATTTGGATTGATAAATATAGTTCAAAATACTCACATGATTATTGGTTTGAAATGAGGTTGTCTATGTTTGAAAATAATATGACTGTAGAGAGAGTGTATAAAAATGACTAAAAAAAGAAAAAGGATCCGCAAGAAATCGAAGAAATGGACATTTATAAAATGTCCAAATCAGTGTTACGGCTACAAAGTTTTGTTCATTAAGTTACATGCCATACATGTCTTCTAGATGAATGTAGGAATGCCTTACATTTTTATGAAAATAAGTTACCTACAAGCACTTTTTTCATAAAAATATTGGTGGAATTTTGGCGACTTTTGGTGTTACCATTAATGGTAACATAAAAGTCGCCAAAAGTCGCCAATTTGGGTCAAAAATGCGAAGGTGCTGCTACAACCCACTACAACAATTATTACAATTTAAAGTGTCGAAAACACCTACATGTATTGCAACAGGTAACACCCCATATTACGCTACACGTCCTAGGATAATTTTAATAAAAAAATTTTGAAAATATACCTACAGTGGTATTTTTCAGATTATTTTTCGAAAAAATAAGTTGTTAAAATCTAAAAATAACCATTTAGGCGATTTTTATGTTATCATTATATAAGATAACAAAAAATGTCGCAAAAAAATATTAACAATTTTCATTGTAAAAAATGTGACTATACATCTAGGAACAAATATGATTTCACAAAACACCTATCTACAATAAAACATAATAATGATAACAAAATGGTAACAAATTTGTCTGAAAATGATAACAAATCGCCAAAATATTTTTGTTCGGATTGTGGGAAGAAATATAAATTTCGCAGCGGTTTATCACGTCACAAGACAAATGGTTGTAAAAATATTAAGAAAAAGACAAATCCAATAAATCGCCAAAATTGCAAAACTGTCAACACGACCTTTTTGGAAGGTGAAATGGGCGAAACATTGAAATCTTTAACGAAGACATTGGCTCAACAAGGAAATTTAATAGAGAGGTTGGTGAGTGCACAAAAGGAGATGATTCCTCGTTTGGGAAATAATAACAATAACAAAATCTCAATCAATGTATTTTTAAATGAACACTGTAAGGAAGCTATGAATCTAAAAGATTTTATTGATAATATTAAGATTTCGTTGGAAGACCTAGCATACACAAATGAGCATGGGTATGTGAAAGGTATTAGTAATATTTTTACCAAAAATCTAACAGATTTGGTTCCTACACAAAGACCAATTCATTGTTCTGATAAAAAGCGCCTCCAATTCTATATAAAGGAAGAAGATACTTGGGGGAAAGATAAACAAAATATTAAAATAAATAATAGCATTCAAGAAATTACCAAAAAACAAATTCTTGAATTAAAAAAGTGGGAAGAAATACATCCAAATTACCTTAATATTAATTCACAGTATATGGAGTGGCAAATGATGGTTCAAAAATTAATGGGCGGCGCTTCTATACAAGCGCAAAGCAAAAATACTGAAAGCATTAAAAAAACCATTTCGCAATCTGTGGATATTAAGGATGCGATTACAATTAAGGATTCTATTGAAAATTAGATTCATCCACTTCTAATATTGTGTCCAACCTCACATTTCTATTCGCGTACAATGTTTCACTCGTTGTTCGTATTTCTACACTAGGTACTCTATTTGATAATGCTATATATTCTCTCCCAACCCTAATCTTTTCCTCCCTATTCTCCATAAATAATGTGTAACCAAACATTGAACAGAATGCAAACCAATAGGTACCATATGCGCCCAAAAAAATATATTCAATCATAATAAAAACAGTCAATCTATATTTATTACGATTATTAATTTATATTTAATAAATTTATCTACTCTCTCCCCTCTCTCGTGTTTCATCTTCGACCTTCTCATGTTGCTGCTTTTGCCAATATTGCTGCAATCATTTCTTCTGTTCCTCCTCGCGCCTCCTTCAGTTCTTGTATTGTTGTTTCTGAATGACTATAGCACGCCAAGATTTACAAAACCAAGCGGTAGATCTTTCGAAGCGTTATGTGTCCTGTCTCTTGCGTATGTCCTCTCACTCCTCTCTCGATTCGCTGTATCAATTTCTTTTTTCCAATTATCAAATCCGTTCTTAGCAATGAACTGGATATTTCGCATAGACTGAGCCCAAGTAAATCCAGA
>MDTF01018023.1_pt1 | contig 77962 bp, 70 predicted proteins | sample 811191 | NCBI WGS metagenome assembly MDTF01 (sample SAMN05326649, study PRJNA326480) | marine metagenome | isolation source: seawater | place: Southern Ocean | collected 2011 | reverse complement strand
CGCACCTATACATAACGCACCTATACATAACGCACCTATACATAACGCACCTATACATAACGCACCTATACATAACGCACCCATACATAACGCACCTATACATAACATGCAAATTAAAGACGATCCACCATATGGTATATTAAAAAAAGGTAACAAACAATTATATTCAAAATATAGGAAAAGTTTAAAAAAACCAATTAGTTTGGAAAAAAAAAATAGTGTTTTCGTATTTACAAATGAAAATAATTTTGGGAAACAACAAGATATGAAAAGTCCAGAAATTATAAGAAAAAATAAACTTGAAAACTTAAAAGAAAACCTATTAATTAAAAATAATCAAAAAAACCAAAAAAATAACAAAATTGAGAAATTTAAAATTAAAAATAAAAAAATTATCAAACGATTTATTTTAGGAAAAAATTCAAAAACTAGAAAAGTTGCAATTTTAATTAAAAATAAAAAGACTAGACGAATGGTTAATAATGATTGTGTATTTATTAAAAAAAAAAAATTATCACAAATTAAAAATGTTCTTGTTAATAACGCGTTAATTAAAGTCGGCACACAAGCACCTGAAAAATTATTGAGAGATATTTATTTAAATCGCCATTTAGCAGGTGATATAAAAAATAGTGGCGGCAAAAATGCAGAAGAAATATTAATGCACAATTGGAATAAGTAAAATAATATAAAGATTATTCATTCAATTAATATGTAAATGATTAAAAACTATTTTAACAACTTGAGAAAATATGAAAAAATATATGGTGACAAAACCATATTATTATGGCAATGTGGATCTTTTTACGAAATTTACGGATTTAAAGATGGTGGTAATATTTCAGGTAGTAATATATTAGGATATGCTAATATATTAGAAATGGTAATTGCTAATAAAAAAATGAATTATGTTGATGAATGTGGTAATAAAAAAAATATAATTATGGCGGGCCACGGTATAGTTGTACCATTGGAGAAATATATCCCAAAATTAAATGACGCGGGATATACAGTAGTTGTGTGGAAAGAAATTGGTAATCATATTAATGGTGGAAAAGAAAGAGCGGAGTTTGGCATTTTTTCAGTAGGAACTAATTTTGATATTCAAACGAAAAATATAACAAACAATATCGCATGTATATGGATTGAATCTTTTAAACAAAGTATAATACAAAAAACACCACGGATTTTTTTCGGATGCTCAACGATAGATATATATACAGGTAAAGTAACATTATTTCAATATCAATTTGAAGCGAATAAATTACACGAACCATGTGTTTTTGATGAATTGGAAAGGTTTATGTCAATATATAACCCAAGGGAAGTAATAATTATTCACAATTATAAAAAAGATAAGAAAATCAATGAAATTCTCCAGTTTATTGATTTTGAAGATATTAAATTAAATAAGATTAATTTAAATGATAAAAATAATATTAATACTATTCAAGCTTTAAAATGCGAGAAACAAATATGGCAACAAGAAATATTAACCAAATTTTATAAAATATGTGATTTTAACGTGTTTTTTGAAAGTTACAGATTGAATGAGTATTCTTGGGCAACACAAAGTTTTATATATTTATTGAATTTTGTTGAAAAACACAATAGCAATTTAGTATCAAATTTAAATCCGCCAGAGTATGATACATCGGATGATAAAGTTTATTTAGCCACACATTCATTAAAACAATTAAATATACTTTCAAACAAGAAATCAAAATTATCCAGCTTGGAAAATTTTTTAAACGAATGTCACACGAATATGGGTAAAAGATTATTCCATTATCATATTTTACATCCCAATTTTAATGAAAAGTATCTATGTGATGAATATGATATAATAGAATATATTCTAAAAAAATACGACGATTTAAAAATTATTAGAAAAAAATTAAATACAGTAAAAGATATTGAAAAACTAGAACGTAAAATTATTTTAAATAAAATTACCCCAAGTGAAATCGTTGAAATATATTCAAACACAAATACATTAATAGATATAATGCGAATAATTGAACACCATAACACATTAAATAATTATATTACAATAAATGTTTCAAATGAATTTATTAAAATAAGCGAATCATTAAATATATTTCTCAAAAAATATATCAATTTTGAAATAGCACAATCTATTACGAAAATCAAGGAACCTATTAATTTTTTCAATAAACTACATTTTGATCACCTGGATAATATTCACATGGAACATATTGAAAATGAACAGAAATTGCAAGCCATACAAATATATTTATCAAGTATATTGGAAAAAAAAGAAAAAAAAACCAATAGTTTAATTAAAAAACATACAACACATAAAAGTGGATTATGGCTCCAATCTACTTCAAAGCGTTGCGAATCGCTCAAGATTTATATTAAAAGTGCACCCAATATAATTAAATTATCATATATCTCAAAATATGATGACAAAAGGAAAGTATTTGATTTTTCAGTGGAAAATTTTAAATGTACACAAACTTCAAAAAACAATAAAAAAATACAATGCGTAACTTTAAATGAGTTATATGATTCAATATTACAAAGTAGCCATATATTATTTGAATTAATTGAACAATGTTACGATGAATTTATAAAGCAATTAAAACAATTTACATCACAACTTAATTTAATTATTAAATTCACCGGGATAGTAGATTTTATATTAACCAAAGCCTATATCGCGAGGGAATATAATTATTGCAAACCAATTATAGATAAAGACGCCAATAAATCATATTTTGACGCAAAATCTATCAGGCACCCCCTAATAGAACATATTAATACGGATGAATTATATGAACCAAATGATATATCCTTGGGTAAAGGTAACAATGGTATATCCTTGGGTAAAGGTAACAATGGTATATTATTATATGGGACAAATGCGGTTGGTAAATCTAGTTTAATTAAATCAATCGGGATGGCTGTTATTATGGCACAATCTGGAATGTATGTACCATGTAAAGAATTTAAGTTTAAACCTTATCAAGTTATATCAACGAGAATACTGGGAAACGATAATTTTTTCAAAGGGTTGAGTTCTTTTGCTGTGGAGATGAGTGAATTAAAAACTATTTTAAATATAGCTAATAAAAATACGTTGATCCTTGGGGATGAATTATGTTCGGGGACAGAAATCAAAAGCGCATTAAGTATTTTTGCAGCTAGTTTGATTACTTTGTCAAATAGAGAAAGTAGTTATATATTTGCAACACATTTACACGAATTGCAAAAATTGAAAAAAATAACAGATATTGATACTTTAAATATGAAACATATGAGGGTGGAATATAACCATGAACTTGATATATTAATTTATAAACGTAATTTGATGGATGGTCCCGGAAATAATATGTACGGACTTGAAGTGTGTAAAAGTTTGGGATTGACCTCCGAATTTATTGAATGTGCTAATAATATTAGATATGAATTATTTCCCAATGAAAAAACTTTATTAGAAAATAAATCCTCAAAATATAATTCAAAAAAAATAAAAAATAAATGCGAATTTTGTTCTAATAATGGTGAAGAAATACACCATTTAAATAGGCAAGAAATGGCGGACGATTTAGGAAATATTAACCATTTCAAAAAAAATCATAAGGCAAATTTAGTAAATATATGCAAGGAATGTCATAAAAATATTACAAAAAACAAAATTATTCATAGAATAACAAAGACGAGCGTGGGTTATAATTTAATTGAAGATTAATTTTTTAGTATACCATTTTTATATATAATTATTATATATCAATGTCAATATCAAATACTTTATCAAAATCAATACCTAGTATTTCAAAAATGACATCAAAAGTAAAAATACCTTCCATGCCTTCCATATCTTCCATGAAAATGCCTTCCATGAAAATGCCTTCCATGAAAATGCCTTCCATGAAAATGCCTTCTATGAAAATGCCTTCTATGGAAAGTGCTGGAGCCTCAACGGATAATGTTATAACAAATATTTACCTCACAATATTTAAAAATATTTCCATAATATTGATGTTTATGGTAATGATAATATGCGTTTTTATTATTATAAAAATGGCAAAAATAAAATTTAAACCAAATGAATCAACTGTAGAAAGAACATTCGTTTTTAAAAAAAATATAAAAGAAGGACACGGTGAACCGGGGTATGAGAATACATACTTACCTAATCATACGGGAGATGTTAACCAATATTGTCTTGGTGGGTGCCCAGAATATGTCACAGACGAAAAAACCGGCGTAAAAACATGTAAAACGGGTTCAAAGTCAGTGGGTGCGATGAAATATGATTTGAGTAGTAATTGTTGCTCGGATATAAGAAAAAAAATATGGGAAGCTGGTAAAAATACCATAACAGCCGATGGAAAGAACGGTCATTGGCAATTTGATTGGGATATAAACCCGGTTTGGCAAGAAAAACATAAGGAGTGGTATTGTCATTGCCATTTAGGGGTTAAACCCGATGTTGAATGTTGTAATTCTTGGATAACTGATACGATTGTCAAACCCGATCACCCAGATTCCAATTGTAAAAAAGAAAATGAGGGGAAAAGTATGGATTTTACAGATGCCGCTGCACATTTAAAATGCGCAATGAAGTGTATGTACCGTGGTGGATGTAAAAAAGGAACTACTGAATGCAGAGGAGGCGGACCTTTCGGTAACCCTTTCGGCGACATATCATTTGATTTTGGCCTCAGTTCAGACGGTAAAATGTCAGCGGATGATATGACTGTTGTAATTCCACCCCAAGAGGACCCACCCCCTAATTATGGGGATAGTTATGTGAATCATGAGCACTATAAAATTGGGGAAACAAACGAAGGTGATTATTGGACCAAAGGGAAGGAATACGCTAGAGGCGTTGGTTCAAACGTTGATCTTAACGAATCACAAGACAGACAAAAAATACAGAAACCAGTTACATTATCAATCAAAAATGCGAGGGAAGGGTTTCGCGGTGTCACTGAGAAAAACTGCGATACTAGTTTTAATATTGTTGAAAATAAAGAATTATGTAAAGCCTATTGGGAAACAAATTGTAAAGATAATTCTGCAAATTATTGTTCAAAAAAAACAAAAATGGGCGAAGATTATTGTCTTGAACACTCATGTTGTTTATGGGAAAATGATGTATATAAACGAGAACCAGAAATAGGTATACACGATAATGTTATTGTTGGGAATAAATATACGATGTTACCTGACTCTAATTACAACCAAGATAAAAAGGATATTCGTAAAAGCATAGAAGATAGAAAGAGTACATGGACGGGTGGTGGGAGATGTATAAAAGGTGCACCAAAGAGTGGACCATACGATAAGCAAAATTTAATAGATTCATTATTGACTCATAATTCAAAAGAACGAAAGGAAAAGAAGGAGAATAATAAATCACTAGTGGGTTCGTTTGAAGAAAATGTGAATGCTTACTTGACTATATTAAAGAAAGATAAAATGAGTGATGAAGAAATAAAATTATATAAAGACTATAAAAAATATTTTTCAAAAAAAGAAAATATTATTACAACCAATTATGATATGATAAAAAAAAAAAAGAGATGCATTATTAACTTACAAAAATACAGATTTATATTACTATACTGAATATAAGCACCGGAAAAATGGTGGTGAAAAAGGAAAAACAGATTATTGGCGTTATTTTAATAATGGTAGTAGCGAAGTAGTTCAATTGAAGGCTAAAAAGGGTAAGTTTGAGGGGTGCCCACCTGATCACCCGTTTGCCCGCGAATATAAAAAAACTGGCAATTGGTATTGTTATAAAACAAAAAACATTGACGGAGATGTGTGTAGCTACGATGGTGATTTGACCACTCCCGGTCTGGGTAAGTGGGGTACAAATCAAGATACTAAGTGCCATGATTCAGATCAGTGGAAAGATCTAATAGATAAACCAAAACATAATCTAGGGGTAGAAAATGGATATGCAGTACAAAAAACCATGTTTGAGGATACCATTGGTAATTTTAAAGGGTGTCCCGCCAGTCACCCGTTTGCCCGCGAATATAGAAAAACTGGCAATTGGTATTGTTACAAAACAATTAATGAGGAGGGAGATGTGTGTAGCTACGATGGTGATTTGGCCGTTCCTTTTGGTAAGGGTACATGGGGTGCAAATCAAGGCGCGTGTTTTGAAGACTGTCCACCCGATCACCCATTTGCACTTGAATATAACGATTCTAAAAAATGGTTTTGCTACAAAACAACAAACACAAATGGACCAGTGTGTAACTACAAAGGCGACAAAACACCCCCTTACAAACCCAACGCTGAAGGACGGATAGGTACGTGGGGTAAAAATGAAAATCACGATGAATGTGATTTTGGAGGGTGTCCAGCCAGTCACCCGTTTGCCCGCGAATATAAAAAAACAGGAAATTGGTATTGCTACAAAACAATAAACACAGATGGAGAAGTGTGTAGCTATGGTGGTAATTCGGACGCTCCCAATAAGGGTATATGGGGTACAAATCAAAAAACGTGCGAATAAAAAGAATATAAAAAGAATATAAAAAAAAAAGAATTTAAATTGATTTTATATATTTGTTATAAATATATATAAAAAATATGATTATACCAATTAAATGTTTCACGTGCGGTAAAGTCTTAGCTGATAAATATTTGTATTATTTGAAAAATGTTCGTCAAATCAAAATTGATAATAATCTAGAACAAGAAGAGGTAATATATTTAACCGAAACTACTGTTAAAAAAACACCAGAAGGGCAGGTTTTAGATTCTTTAGGGTTAACAAAAATATGTTGTCGTCGTCACATTTTAACTCATGTTGATATTTTATAAAATATTTATATCCATAATTTATAAAATATTTATAATTTTTTTTATTCTCATTATATTTTATATAATGGCAAAAAAAATATCAAGAAAGATTAAAAACAAGAAAAAATGTTATGAAATATCCAAAAAAAGATCCAAGAAAAGATCCAAGAAAAGATCTTATAAAATGTCCAAGAGATCTAATAAAAGATCAGGTGGATCCAAAAGATCTAATAAAAGATCTAATAAAAGATCAAAGGTTGGATCCAAAAGATCTAATAAAAGATCTAATAAAGGTTGTAGAAGAAAAAGAATAAGGAAAAAAAAAACATCTGGTTATAGACGCGTTCAAATGGGTTGTGCAAAACAAGGTGCAAAACAAAATGGTGGTTATTCCTGCGAATACCCCAAGAATATGGGTGAAATAATAACCGGTAAATCAAACAATTTACATTTTGCAGATTTAACACCAAAATCAACGCAAAATTACAATCCGATACAATTAAAACAACAAGGTGGTGGTTTAATTAATTTTGATGGTATGGGTACTGGTAAATTGATAGACTTCGGACTCAGTAACACATTAACAAATGCTCGCAGTGTTGCGAATAGTCTTTCTAATTTGAAAAGTACTTGGGATGCGGATAGACACGTTTCATCTGCCGACCCCGTTGACTTTGGTAAAATGGATAATACTTAAAATATATTATAATATTATATGGATATGTGGGCAACATTTAAAGGATTATGTGCACCAGCACAATTATATTTTTTACTTTCTTTTATGGTTATTTTAACGTTATTTAAACAAAATTACAAAAATCCAAAACAGTATTGTGTAGGAATATTTAAAACTAGTTCTCCGTGCAATAATTTGGTTTTTTTTATTATAAAAATAGTGTATGTATTATTATGGACATATATTTTACAATTTTTATGTAGAAAAGGTTATAGTGCGATATCTTGGTTAATGGTCTTATTACCATTTTTGGGTATGTTTATACTCATTGGGTTATTATTATTTAGTTTGGTAAAACATAATCTAAATCTGTAAATAATTTATTAAAAAACATAATAATTTATTAAAAAAAATAAATTATTAAATAAAGAAATATATATATATAAAATGAATACTAGTGATAGTTTTAAATTTATTGATATATTATTCCGTGATAACCCCACATTACCAGTAAAACATCATTTAGATTCTTATAATATTTTTTTTGAAAAAGAATTGAAAGATATTATGATGTATAATAATCCTAAAAAATTCTTCACGGAATTAGATAAAGAAACCAATTTATATAAATACTCCGCCAATCTTTATTTTGGAGGCAAAAATGGAAATAAAATATATTATGGGAAACCAGTTATCTTTGATAAAAATGGCGAAGAACATATATCACATTATATGTTTCCAAATGAAGCACGGTTAAGAAATATGACATACGCATTTTCAATTCATTACGATGTGGATGTTGAGTTTAAAATTTTAAAAGATAAAGGTATCGGTGAAGGCGTGAGTAAATTTGAAGTCCTTGAAGAATCATATACAATTGAAAAGGTATTATTGGGTCGGTTTCCAATTATGTTACATTCCGATTTATGCATTTTAAACGGACTTCCACCCGAGATACGTTTTAATATGGGAGAATGTAGAAATGATTTAGGTGGATATTTTATCGTTGATGGGAAAGAAAAGGTAATTATGTCACAAGAAGGTAGAGCGAATAATATTTTATATATAAAAGATAAAGTTAATGATATTTACAGTCACGCAGCCGAAATAAGATCTGTGTCCGAGGATTTATCAAAGCCAATTAGAACATTATCCGTTAGAATAGTATCGCCAACAGCATCTTTAAATAATAACCAAATCGTAGTAAATATACCAAATATTAGAAAACCGGTACCTCTTTTCATTTTAATGAGAGCACTGGGTGTTATTTCAGACAAAGAAATAATTGAAACATGTCTTCTAGATTTGGAAAAAAATCAGGAATTAATTGATTTATTTGAACCATCCGTCCATGATGCCGGTAATATTTTTACACAACAATCAGCTATAAAATTTTTAAAGGGTTTTACAAAAGGAGATACGAATTATCATGTTCAAGATATTTTATCAAATTATTTTCTCCCACATATCGGTGAGAGAAATTATAAACATAAAGCCTATTATATCGGGTACATAGTTAAAAGATTGTTATTGGTATTCATTAAAGCTGAATTACCCACAAATAGAGATAAATATAACGCGAAAAGAATAGAACATAGTGGTGTATTATTGAACCAATTATTTCGCGAATATTATAAGAAACAATTGAATAACATTGGATTAATAATTGATAAAGAATATTTTTTCAAATCAAATGCCATATCCTACCAAAATGAAGAATTCACGAGTGTAATAAAAAATAACATAACTATGATTTTTGAAGAAAAAATAGTAGAATCTGGCTTTAGGAAAGCCTTTAAAGGTGATTGGGGTGGTGCAAGTCATACAAAAAGACCCGGTATAGTTCAAACTTTAAACCGGTTATCGTATTTTTCATTCATGTGTCAACTAAGAAAAACAGTGCTTCAAATAGGTTCAGACGGTGCTAAAGTAATTGCCCCAAGGTTACTAAATGGTACACAATATGGTTTGTTATGTCCAATACATTCGCCAGATGGTGGGAATACAGGGTTACACAAACATTTATCAACCTCCACTCATATTACAAATGGTGTTGCCAGTAAACCTTATATAAATTATTTGCGAATGTTAGATATGCTATTATTGGAAGAATGTTCGTTGGATTTAATATCCATCTCAACCAAAATTTTTTTGAATGGTGCTTGGATAGGTATATCCATTAAACCAATTGAATTGGTTAAAACAATTAAGCTTCATAGAAGAAATAACATTATTTATATTTATACAAGTGTTTTGTTTGATATAAAAAGAAATGAAATTCAAATATGGGTGGACGCAGGTAGACCATGCAGACCGTTATTTTATATAGAAAACGAAATCCCCAGCTTTAGCCCAGAAATTATTAAACAAAAATTAAAAAATAATAAACTATCGTGGAAAGAATTGGTTTGCGGTTTTGACGCGGAATATAATACTTTTGGAATATTGGATATTCAAAGTAATATAAAACCAACCGAACATTTGGAAAAAAATAAGGCGATAATTGATTATATTGACGCTTCTGAAGGCGAAGGTATGAAATTAGCTAGATCTGACAACATAGCTACTGAAAATAACACACATATGGAAATACACCCATCTTTAATATTGGGATTTATGGCGAATCAGATTATTTTCCCTGAAAATAACCCATATCCAAGAAATGCATTTTCATGTGGACAAAGTAAACAGGGAGTGTCAGTATACCATTCAAATTTTAAAAATAGAATAGATAAAAGTGCGTTTATTTTGAATTATGGTCAAACACCATTGACGAAGAGTCGTTATTTAAAACATTTAACGAAAGAAGAGCAACCATACGGTGAAAATGTAATCGTCGCCGTAATGTGTTACAGTGGATATAATGTTGAAGATGCTATTATTATTAATAAGGGTTCTATAGAAAGGGGTCTATTTAATACGACGTACTTTAATATGTATGAAGATCGCGAAGAATCAAATGGTGTTGGTGGTGGAAAAATAGACGCACAATTTATGAATATTGAAAATAACCAAGTATATGGGTTAAAAGAAGGTTATGATTATAGTCAATTGGACCCTATATCCGGATTAATAAGGGAAAATAGCACAGTAAACGAAAAAACAATAGTAATTGGGAAAGCTAATACCAGTTTATTGGAACCTGATACATTTATTGACTCTTCAACCAAATGTAAGAAAGGTCAAACAGGAATTGTTGATAAATCATTCATAAGCGAAGGTGAATTGGGTCAACGAATAGCCAAAATACGTATTAGGGCAACCCGTATACCAGCCATTGGTGACAAATTTTGTAGTCGCGCCGGACAAAAGGGTACAATTGGTATAATATTATCAGAGGAAGATATGCCCACCACTTCAAAAGGTTTGAAACCGGATATAATTATCAATCCACATGCAATGCCTAGTAGAATGACAATCGGTCATATTGTTGAATCATTAATCAGTAAAGCAACGGCTTTACATGGGTGTTTCGGAGATTGTACAGCTTTTATAAATAAAGGTTTAAAGGATAAAGAATTTGGCAAAATACTCACTAATAACGGATATCATAATTCCGGAAATGAAATATTATACAATGGGATGACAGGAGAACAATTGGAAAGCGAAATATATATGGGACCAACCTATTATTTGAGATTAAAACACATGCCAAAGGATAAAATTAATTATAGAGCAAAAGGTCCGAGATCTGTATTAACACGACAAACGGTTGGTGGTCGTGCAAATGGAGGCGGTTTGAGAATTGGTGAAATGGATCGCGATTGCTTACTTGCTCATGGTATGGGCAACTTTATAAAGGAAACCATGTTGGTTAGAGGGGATCAATATTATATGGCTGTATGCAATCAATCGGGGACAATTGCTATTTATAATGAAAGCAAGAACCTTTTTTTAAGTCCTATGGTTGATGGCCCATTGAAATTTATTGAAAATATTGAAAATAATAATAATATTGTTCAAAAAAGTAGATTCGGGAGGGACTTTAGTATTGTAAGAGTTCCATATGCTTTTAAATTGCTAATGCAGGAATTGAAAACAATGAATGTTCAAATGCGAATAATAACCGAAGACAATGTTGATAAATTAACATCTTTGTTTTATGGTGAATCGGGTGAAAATATACATATACCTGAAAATGTTGAATACAAAAAATACAAAGCACCGAATGAAGATAAAAAGGAATGGGAATCAGATAAAAAATTAAAATTGCCAACCGATCCACTATTGCTCAAAGAAATATTAGAAAAAATAGATCCAAATATGAATGCGACTGACATTTATTTTAACTTGTTTACAGATGAATGGGATATTGAAGCTATGAAAACTGATATTAACACCTTTAAAGATGATCAATTTGACAGAGAATTAAAAGAAGAAATTGATGAAATAAATAAACCAGAGAGAGAATATAAAATATTAAAACAAAGACAGCAAAAATTGTCAGAAATTATTGACATGGGTTCTGTAGTTCTTATATGGGAAGATGGTGAAATAGATAATGATAATTTTGAAGTTATGGGTGTATCACCTGATGGAAAAAGAACTGTTAGAAATATAAACGCTGACGGATCACCAATAGGTACCAAAATTATGGCAATTGATGAAAAGTATATAATTACTAGAAATAGTTCATTGCAAAATCCCGACTCATTAACAATTAAACAGGATATTGATGAAAATGACATATTGGATTCGCCTTCGGAATTACATGGTTTTAGAGCATTTTCAAAGGTAGACACTCCTCAAAATAACATTGTTGAGGTTAATCCAAATGATATTGATTATGATGGAGATTTTCATCCAAACGAAGGTTATGATAATCCAGATTTTAAAGACCGAATGCTATTAAATCAATCTGTTGAATATACGAGGGGAAGAAATCTGGAAGATCTTGGATCTCCAGATCTTGGATCTCCAGATCTTGGATCTCCAGATCATGTATCTCCAGATTATGTATCTCCAGATTATGTACCTGTATCACCTGATTATGGACCTGTATCTCCGGATTATGGACCCGTATCTCCAGATTACGTATCTCATGAAGAAAAGATGACATCAAAAAAAATAAATATAGATGAAATGGACAATGATCTTAATTTAAAAATATTGAACGTAGACGAAGAACCTGTTGAAGTGGAAGTGGAAAAGGATGATATTAAAATTATTTAAATTGAAAAAATTTTTATTTAAAATTTTGTTAAGATATCTATATAATGGCTTCTCAAAAAAATTCCAGTTCGTTTATATCCAAATTGTATAAATCACGTAATATTCTATTAACCATATTAGAAAAACGTGGTTATTTAACAGAAGAATATAAACATTTCGGTATTAGTGAAATGCAAATATTATTCAATAATAAACAATTAGACATGTTATTGGAAAATCCAAAAAAGAAAAGAAAACTTTACGTTAAATATCACTTATCAACATTAAATCAACAAAAAATTTATGATTATATTGATGATTTATATCATTTGGAAGATATTTTGACACCCGAAGATGAATTATTAATTATTATTAAAGATCAAAATATCAACTCTACTTTAGAAGAAATTATGAATTTTATATTTATTAAAGATGGTATTTTTGTAAATATTAGAAAAATAAAACATTATTTATTTAATCATTTAGACCACGTATTGGTACCAGAACATAAAATATTAACAGATGTTGAAAAAAATAATATTTATGAAAAATACAAAGTAACCGATGAAAAACAAATGCCGGAAATATCTAGATTTGACGCAACCGCGAGTATTATAGGGTTAAGACCCGGTGAGTTATGTGAAATAACACGATCAAGTACAACGTCAATTCAGTCAAAATATTATCGTTTATGTAAATAATAATATGTAATTATATAAATGGGAGAAATGGATATAATTAATGAAATGGTTGACGAGGTTGAGAAAAAAATACAAAAAGTTGCAGACTTAAAAAAAACATTTACAGATGATTCGCCATTACTCAATAATACAATATCCCATCTGAGAGAAGAAGGTGCTAGCGATATAGATAGGGTATTGAATGTACATAGTGAACTTGAAAACATGAAAACTTTTGCCGATGAAAATAATAAATATATTGAATATATTGAAAATGAGATTATTAAAGATCAATTTGATAATAATATTGAAATACAAGATATGTTTCAAGGTTATAATGAAGTAGATGAAAGATATAAATTGGGGAAAAATATGAGTTCTGCGAGAGATATCTTGAAAATTGATTCTTATGATAGGAATATTGAAGAAAATTTTTTTATAATGTATTATCTTTTATCATATGGTGTGGTTGGTTATTTTATGTATAAATTAATAAAATTATAAAAATTTTTTTATTTAATGTAAGTATATAAATGTTTCAATCAAGAAATAAAAATTCTCTTAGACAGGGTGAACAATTCTCGGAAATGAGAAAAATGTATAAAGAAAATATAAAACATATAGGAAAAAATAACTATAATGGTATAAAAGAAGGCCTCACATCTAAAGAAAAAATGGATGGATATAACGATGATTTTGAGATAACATTGCGAGAATATGAAGTAGCGTATAGAAAGAAAATAGAGCGAAACAATGTAGAAATATCAGAATATAATGGAAAAACAATTGAGTATGGTGAGACCGGTGCGAAAGAAATTTATTACGTCACTAAAAAAGGCGTCGTTAGGAAATTATCCGGTAATGGTACCGATAGAACAAATGCCCAAAGAATAATAGACCATGGGTGTCCAGATGTTAGTGAGGATAATAAGAATATTTCCACTGAAATTTTTAAGAAATTTACGGTTGGTCCCGATTTGAAATGCAATGATAGTGTAATAGGTGATAATATATTATGTCAAAAATGTCAACTAGATACTGAAATTTCCGGATTTGTTAAACCAACCGGATCAAGTGGCGATTTATACTGGGTAAACGATAAAGGTTACAGACAAAAATTCAAAAAGGGCGTATATCAATCAGAAACTCATTTCACCTGCCCAAAACGAGGAAAAACTATATTTGTTCCTCAAGATCGTATTAGTATAATGCCTACCAATTCTAACCCAATTATGAATGAGACATCTGCATGCACTGGGTTTATAAATAATGATGGTGATAAAAGTGTAACTGCTTTAAATAATAGGCTAATTGGATTAGCCATCAATATGAAAAATGAAATATCCAAAATTGAGGCGAAATCAAAAAATACAAACGGTAACATTGATATAGCCACCAGCAGTTTGGATGCGATAATTGCAAATTTAAAGACAAAAAGAGAAACAATTTCTAAATTAAAAAAAGAAATAATTTCATTAAATGGTAATATACAAGATAATACACATTTAGTAAAATCGTTAAATATCCGATATATGGCTTGGTTTTTAAGTTTTGTAACAATATTTTTATTAGGGCTATATAAAATTAAAAAATAATTTATTTATATATAATATTTATATATGAATAACCAATTTAAATCATTGGAACAAGGTTTGGAATTACTATCAGAAAGAACAAATTATTCCGATAGTTTGAAAAAAAATATAAAAGAATGTTGTAATGTTGGAGTTATTGAAGGTTTTATTGAAGGTCTAACAGCGGCAGAAACAGCGGCGGCAGCAGCGGCAGAAACAGCGGCGGCAGCAGCGGCAGAAACAGCGGCGGCAGCAGCGGCGGCAACAGCGGCAGAAACATCAGCTACAGTTGCAAGAAATGCAGTTGATACTGCCTCAATTACAAGATTAAGGGGTGAGTATAAAGCCGGCGAAGATGATTTTAATGCTGCCAATGCTTCATATAAATCCCAATACGAAAAATTTTTACAAGATTATAGTGGTGTTACACATGCCGTAGATGAATGTCAATTGGAATGTATGAAAGATACAGATTATGTTATTGGACCGACTGAATTGGGTGATATGACTATTCGCACAACGAAAACGGCCCAAAAAGAAGCGTGTAAGGCTGGTTGTCAATTTAATTCACCTCAAATTATAGTTTGTGAAAATACATATAAAGATACACCTGCACAAATAGCAAAATTAAACCTTAAATGTATAGATTCTAGAACAGGAGATGGGACAGATGAGACAACCTTGAGAAGTTCTTATGATCCAAGTGGGGTTAGTGCGTGGGAGGGTTTATGTGATTGTAAATTAGGTGAAAAATTTAGTCCTTATTATATAACTGGGGATAAGAAATACGCAAATTGTTCGGATTTTGGTATTGGTAGCGACATGGAAACCGCGTGTAAAAATGGTAAGAATACCAAACCTAATGGCTTATATCAACCACCAACGTTAACCTCAACTGATACTTTCGAAACGAGATATACAAATATAGCAAAAGAAAATAAGACCATAGAAGAAGCGTCCAAATCTTTATTGGTAATTATTGACAAGTTATATGCCCTTGATAAAACAATAATTTCAAACAAAAAATTAAATTTAGATGATTTTAGAGGAAATACAGTAAAATTTGACGATATAAAGAAAAATATAACAAAATTATCAAATAAAAGACAAACTGATACATTGAATAAGCAAGTGTACGATACCCTTTTATTAAAAAAATCAACGGATTTGAGGTTATACGTTTGGGCAATTTTAGCTATTGGTTTTGGTTTAACCGCGCTAATAAAAATAAGAAATTTATAGAATAATTATATGTATAATATATAAAATGGGTGATAGCGGTTATATAGCGAATTTAAATACAAAACATTCAAGTATAATAAAAAATTTACAAGAACTGCAAGCTGTAGAAACATATTTATTTGAGAAAATTCAGGAAAGTGACGGTGACAGTGAAGAAAAAAACAAATCAAACATAACATCATTCATAAATAATTTATCGTCAACACGTACAAAATTATTGGAATCTTTAAAAGATTTGTATACAGGGGCAAATTCAGAAATTGATATGAATACACAACATTTAGGTGATCAATCTAATATGGCAATGCAATTAACAAGTGAAACACAACTAGCTGCGATAGAAGAAAAAAAACTGATAGCCGAAAAAAATAATAAACAAAGAATGGCTCAAATTGGCGAATATGAATATTCAAAAAATAATGAACATAAATCTGTATTAAAAACAATAGTTTATAGTTCTTTTTTTGTTTTATTAATCATATTTTTCAACGCGAGAGGAATATTACCGGATTTCTTAACAAAAATCATAATAGTTATTATAGTTTTTATCGCAACACTTTTATTATTACAAAAATTATTTTGGAACTTCCGAAGAAATAATATTAATTATGGTAAATTTAATTTTCCTAAAAAAAATGAAACAAATGATGCAATAAAAGAAAACACTTTCAACATGAATAAATTATTGGGACTACAATGTAATGATACTTCAGAATCATATGGTACAAAGGAGGGGTTCTCCGTATTAAATACAAATGGTTGTAAATCTTGTAAAAATATATTTCCATCAAATAATTTAAATAACAATACTTTTAAAAATACAAGTTTAAAATTTACAACTGTTAATTAATTTCTAATCTTATAGTAATCATGTCTCAATTTACTATCCCAACGAGTTTATCAGCACTTAAAAATATGGTACAATCTAGAAAAGATGGTATAGCAGAAACCAAATATTACTTTAATAAAAATAAAAGAAAATTTAATTGGTATAGAGAAGGTAAACTTGGTCAAAAATGTAATATTGTTATGAAGTCAACTCCTACTGGAACCGAGAACGCACATAATCCCGGAAAATTATTAACAACATTCGGGACATTATCATTACCTGAATGTAAGAAAAAGTGTGCGGAGTACGATAACAATGCTTGTAAATTTATAAATTTAGCAGGTGGTAATTGCAACTTATATAGTGGGTTAAATAACCCTAGGTTTATGGCCGGCGAGAACGATAGTCAATGTTGGTCGTATGGAGACAAAGATGAACGTGTTTTAGCTAGACATTTTTTTGACGCGGAGGAAGGGTTAAACTCAATACTTCAAAAACTTAAAAAAAAAACAATAAAAATAAAAACTTTATTTGACTCGCGGAATAATTTAAAATCGGTGAACGGTGTATATGAAAAAAATAAAACTAAAATGGAGAACGAACTATATACAATAGATAAAAAATCAGGTATTAATAAAAGATTAATAGAGTTTTATAGTAAAGATTATGATTTAAAATCAAATTTAAAGGTGTATTTAAAATATGTTTATTTTATATTATTGGGTGCATTGGTCATTATATTAATAAATAAGAAATTGCATAAAAATAAGAAAATTGTTGGTTTTTTAATATTTTTAATTATTTTTCCATTATATTTGTTAAAAATGATTTTTAATTTAATAATTGATAAAGTTGGACATTTCAAATTGGATATATTATATACGTTTTTTATACTTGTTATAATTGGTACTGGTACCTCAATTTTTTATATTGTAAAAAAAATAATGGTAATGATAACAACACCAAAACCATTCATTTCCATGCCTGCTATGCCTGCTATTGCTAAGCGTGCTATGGCTAAGCGTGCTATTGCTAAGCCAGCTAAGCCTGCTATGCCGACTATGGCTATGCCTGCTATGGCTAAGCGTGCTATGGCTATGCCTGCTATGGCTAAGCGTGCTATTGCTAAGCTAGTTAGTGCTAAGCCAGCTAGTACTAAGCGTGCCATCGTTTAAGATATTAATAATATTTATAATAATATTATTAATCGCTATCATATTAATCATATTCATCATATTAATCGCTATCATATTAATCATATTAATCGCTATCATATTCATCATATATTATTTCATAACCCCACCACCCTCTTTTTTTATATAGCCCCAGTTTTACATTTAAATAATTCACGAGTTCTTGACTTTTTGGACAACGTGTATTATATTCACGTTTCCACCACTCCTTAAACTCGTTTTGAATATTTGTTTTAGATATTTTATTTTCTGTTTTTTCTGGATTTTCACCATTAAATATCCATGGTTTGATTTTATCGCTAACAAACTTAGCCAAATAATCTTGATTTTCTCTGTATTGTCTACTGGCTGACAACACTTCATCGCAATCTTCAACTGTACCATTTGTTTTTAACACAATATCCACTAATAAACTTGCGAAAATCGGCGCCCAACTAAGGAATTTCTTTTCCAATGATTTATCCTTTTTAAACTCAAAATCATTCGGATCGTCACTTGGTTTTTCTATAAATTTAGATTGAAAATCTACCACCCTAATTCTTCTCCAAGTACCCTCATCATTACTTTTAATATCAAATAACGTATTTGTACAACACGCCATTTTAAACATTGGAATAAATGTGATGGATGATTTATATAATTCACGAGCTTGAATTGGGTCACCACCTGTTAATTCTTTCATTATACCTTCATTTATTTCATCACCTTTAGATGGTTCATTCATAACCGCATATCTAAGACCTTTTAGTTGCGCAACTTCTGATGAGGTTCCACCCAATCCCAATCTTTTCTGAGTAATTAAACTAATTGGTACGGTACCTTTGTAATCACCCAATATCATTGATAACAGTTTCACTAGAACGGATTTACCATTACTACCAACCCCTGTATATATATTAAACGTTTGATTTTGATTTGTTCCCAATAAACAAGAAGCAAAATGTTCCCAAACATAACGACACAACCTTTTATTTGGAAATAATTGATCCATAAATTCGTTGATTTCGCTAATGATTTTTTGTTGTTGTGCATTATTTTTATCCAACCTGACATAATCAATATCTGTACATTTTGACACATAATCTTCCGGGATTCCATCACGAAACATTTTTTGTTCAAAATCAAATATACCATTTTTAAAACATAGCAAATAAGGATTTTCATCTAATCTATTTTCCAATTTATTATCAAAATGTAATTCCTTTGATTCTGTCATTATATTATTTTTTTGAGATGTTGATTTTAACCGCATGGAAATCTTATTATATATCGCCGCCTCATGTGTCAATTTATCCTGTGTTTCTTGACTCATATCATTGTCAGTGCGAATCTTTTCCATTATCTCTGTTTGTTTTTGAATATATAAGGGTGATATAAAGGATGAGAATTTCCTTCTCAAACCTGTTCCCGACTCCGACGTAATCCACCGATGGTTTCTAAAACGAAACCACCCATTACCTTTTATGGAGGTGCATCTGTAACTGTCAAACATTAAATGATGTATTAATTTGGCAATATCATGATCAGTTCCTTTACCCAATAAAGTGTTTTCAATGAAAGAATTTGTGGTATTATCTCTAATCATTTTATATTCATCTGGGTTTGAAATCTTTGACCAATATCTAATTGAACCCTCTGTGAATGTATTTGACTTTGTTTCATTCCATTGTTTAAAAATGGATACAGTATCTGACCAATCAAATTTATCCGATTGAGATGACCATTTTAAGAAGAATGGGTACAATAATGGATTAATATTTTTCATGGCCCACATAACACGTATCCATTCGCTTCGGGGTTCATAATATTTTTCATCCAAGCAATGCATCACATAATTATTAATTTCTGAAATATTTGATAAAGAGTTTTGCTCATTTGATAAAATAATCGCAATAATACTTTCACAATTTTGTTCGTTGGTGATATTTTGAAAACTTTTAATTATCCAATCTTTCCCAATATGATTTTCTTTTATCACGATTGTATTTTTTTGCTTGGTTGGTGTATATGCTTCTTTTTTAAAAGATTCTTTTAATTCAATCAGAGGAATGTCGTTTGATAAACTTAATTTTGTTAAGATTTGAATAGATGTTTCGTCTTCAATATTTTTACTATCAATTTCATAATCATCATCGTCAAGCGTAATGTCGTATTTGTATTTTAATTTATATGGTTCACCACCGGGTTTCCTTGAACCATATAGTAACCATCCCGTATTTCCACTGGTTATACTTTTATCAAATATATCATCAATGTCATTAATGTGTTCAATATCATCCAATACTTGATTATCCATTTCAACCAAAACGTGTTTTCTCAATACCATTTGCGAATCATGTTTCGTTTTCAAAAGAATATGAATATGAATACCATCTTTTATACAATTATTCATATCATCCTCCACCATATCATCCTTCAATAATACATAAATTTCAAAGGTTTTAATACACGATAGGTCATATAACTTCATAATTTGTTCAACATAAATAGATACCATATCACTTATAATATCGGCATCAAAAATTCTCTCGGATAAATTATTACCAAACTTAAAATCTAAGTCAATTAACATGGGTCCACCATTTTGTTTGTCTTGCAACTCGGTAAGATATTCCGTAAAACCTTTTTTCAAAACCTTCCTATTGTACAATTTGAAAAATTTATTTCTTATATTTTTTTTAGATAAATCAATATGATATGAACCTCCGAAAATTTTTAATTGTGCATTACCTATTCGTGTATGGGTTGGTTTTGGTGTATCGTCAGATTTATTAAATTTACTTTGTATTAATAATGCATCTAGGGATTTGATATCACTAAAATTTGCCATACGACAATTATATATTGTAGATATTATATAATTATTTTTATATTCAATTTTAATATTTTAAAAAAATAAGTTTTAAATTTAATAACATTCTACCAAATACATTTAAAAATAGCCATACATTATCATTAATATGAATAAAATTAATCAAAAACGTTTATTAAAAGATATAGTAGATGTTATAAAAAACCCATTGATTGATAATGGTATTTATTATATTCACGATGAAACAAATATGTTACAGGCTCACGCATTAATTATAGGTCCATCAGATACATTATATGCCAATGGGTACTATTTATTTCAAATTACATTTCCAATGGAATACCCATTTGTTCCTCCAAAATTAAAATATTTAACAAACAATGGATATACCAGATTCCACCCAAATCTATATAAATCAGGAAAGGTGTGTTTATCAATATTAAATACGTGGAGGGGGGAACAATGGACATCTTGTCAAACTATTAGAAGTGTATTATTAACGTTGGTAACTTTATTTCACAATAAACCCTTATTAAATGAGCCTGGTTTAACCGAAAAGTATAAGGATTTTAAAAAATATAATGAAATTATTGAATTTGAAAATTATAATACTTCTATTTTGAAGGTATTGAATAAAAAAATTACAAATAAATTTAATTTATTCAATGATATTATTATAACAAATTATAAAAATAATAAATTGGAAATAGAACAAAAGATACTACAAAAAATAAGCACCGCAAAAAAAACAATCACGCTCAGTATATATAATAACATGAGTTCACATATTAATTATGAAAAATTATATGAAAATGTAAAAAAAATACAAATTGCCACCTTAAATTTATAATGACCGGAATTTATAATGACCGGAATTTATAATGACCGGAATTTATAAAAATAAAATTGATTAAAAATTATATATTTAAAATATATTATATAGTTATATAAAATGCACTTTTGTAAAGAATGTGGTAATATGTATTATCTAAAAATTTCAGAAGAAAATGCAGATAATATAATGTATTTTTGCAGAAAATGTGGTGATAATGATACAAATATTATAAATAATAAAGAAAGTTTTTGTATTTCAAAAACACATATCAAAAAAACAACAGAAATATATAAAAATGTTATTAATGAATTTACAAAATTAGATCCTACGTTACCAAGAATTAAAAATATTAGTTGTCCAAATGAATCTTGCACCGAAGATAAACCTGAAATTATTTATATCAGGTATGATAACAATAATATGAAATATATTTATTTATGTTCAGAATGCGATTATACATGGAAAAATACATAGCAAAAAAACAATAAAATTGATAATATTTTTTTCAAATAAATAATATTATTAAAATATAAATATGACTGAAATTAATGAAACATTTCTCTCACAATTGGGACAAACGGAAAATAATTATAATGTGGAATTAAGTGATGATGAAGAAGAAGAAGAAACGGATTTAATTGAAAATTATATAGAAAAAGACATATTCAAAATATATCATCCGCAAATTAAACAAATAAATAATCAAGAACTACAATCATTGATAAAAATAAACAGAAATGAAAAAGGTTTAATTGACGATGAAAATCATAAAACGTTACCAATATTAACCCGATATGAAAAGGCAAAGATAATTGGGTTAAGAGCTAAACAAATAAATGCCGGTAGCGATCTATTTATAAATGCACCTGCGAATATTATTGATGGTATTACATTGGCAAAGATGGAATTAAATAACAAAAAAATACCATTTATAATTAGGAGACCGCTTCCGGATGGTACAAACGAATATTGGGATATAAATGATTTGGATATTATGGAATAGTGTATGGATTTAACGAAAAGGTCGCCGCATTCCTTTAGAAAGCATTGAATAAATTTGTTTTTTTGTCATAACATTGGTATTTTTAAATAAAATACTTGATTTTGGGTTTGACGACATATTATTTTGGGAACAATACCCACCAGTATAATTACCTGGGTCTTTTACACCACCACCTTTCCTTTCAGGATCCGAGGTCTCGGGACCATTAACATATGAAAATAATTTTGGATTGTCACCTCTAACATTATATCTACCATATGGAAATCTATTATTTTTACATATTAACTCTGATACAGATACCCGTTTTAATTTAATAGTTTGATCTAACCAAGATATAACCGGTTCAATTGAATATTGACTAATAATAAATGGTATCGGTGTCCTGTCATAAAAAAATTTATCTTTTGTTGTTCCTAGTAATATTTGTTTATTTGAAGTTAATACATCGGTTGAATTTTGCAATCTATATATGTTAAATTTAACATCAATGTATACATTGGAACAATCAAACTGCCAAGATATTAATGCTTCACGAGTGTCAAGTATTCTAATTTGCACATCATCGCAAGTTTTTATATTACATACTTGAACAAATATATTGTTTAAAGAAATATCATTAAAAGCGCCGTATTTATTCTCATCGTATTTATTCTCATCCGATAAAGCTATTTCTCTAATATTTGGTTTATAATTAAAAAAACCGGTTTCTACCATAGTATTTTTCGTAATAATATTATACGACATATCTGTTAGTGTGTGTGCCTTTTCACGTTTATCAATAATATTTTGAGCCTTCCCCAACTTAATATGTTTAATATAGATATAGGGTGCTCCAAAATTTTCAGATATTACAAATCTATAATATTTATAATTTTTATCGGAAATATGTTGGGAATTATACTTATTTTTTATCCATCGTTTTACATAACCACCGTTATAAAACTCTTCTACATTATAACTTAAATCTGTGATATACTCCCATTTGTAATTAGAATACATTTCTGTACGGTGATCTTTTTTATATATCACATTACCTTGTAAATCCGTATTTTGAGGATTCTTAATTTTACCAAATATATGTAATTTTCTTATATTTGCGGAAATATCATTAACCATTATATTCGTACCAGAATCAATATTCCCATTTCCACCCAAACCCTTTATATTTATAGTTTGTAATACATCATCACTGTTGCTTATTTCCATTGTTAAATATAAACCATTCAATGACAAATCACCGTAATACGTTTTTGACGTACCACCCACAGCATACGTCCCATCAAATTTAAATAATTCATATGTATCAATGGTTTGCTCCAATCGTGAAAACGAATTCTTATCATAATTTAACACACTTGTTGATATAAATGGATGCACCGATGGATATGTATTAAATAAATCTTGAGAATTTACACTTGTTCTATAATTATCGGAATTTAAATATTCGGTATAATGATTTATATTTTCATTATCCTTATTTTTCATCACAACTGATTTTTTTGTTAGCTTAATATTTTTAATTTTAAAATATTTTTCACCCATGGTTTGAGTTATTAGCAATCTATAATATCTAAACTTCTTTACTTGTTCATCGGTTACACCAGTCGCAGTCACTGTGGGTTTATGTTGAGCAATAAATAGGTCACGATAAATGGTATAATTATTATTAACATTATAATCATTTCTTTTAATTTCATAATTTTTTCCATCAAAATACGAAAAACGATTTAGCAAAGTCCATTTTTTATTATTGGATGGGTCAACATTTTCCTCCTGTATTTTAGAATTGGAACCATATACGTAAAAACTTTTAGGATTTTCGGATAAATCGCTCGTACCAGTTATTGAAATTTGGTCAACCACGGTTTCAGAAGAAACATCCAATACAAACCAAAAACCGTGTTTACCGCCCGATATGTCAATGGGTCTATCTTCATCTATATTATTTGTTTCATCTATATTATTTGTTTCATCTACACCAGTTATACCCGACGCATCGTACCACGCACCGTTATACGAAATATCTCCGATATAATCTCCACTTCCTGTTGTTTGATTGTATTTAAAATAATCACCACTTTTAAATATGTATTCGTCGTTCATGGGAACTTTGGATAAATCAAATATTGTCGCGCCTAAAAAATTAACGTTTTCAAATGGTATATTGGTCGTGCCATTTTTTAAAGTACCCGAGAGACCACCTTTATTTCTAATAAAAATTGAGGCGATATCTATATTTTGTGATAAAGGTGTAATATATTCATATGAATTTGCGTTTTCATTATTAATTCCAGATATATCTTGAAAACTCAGTACCAATTTATAATTATCGGGAACGTTAATATCGCCCGTTTTGAAAATAAATTTATCATCGTTATCCCCGAAAAAAATTTTACCGGAAACATCCACCATTATAAATAGCTTATGTGAATTGGGAGAATAACCAATTGTTCTATAGTCACTTTCATTATTTAATATGTCTTTATCGGTGACATTATTACTTCCAATACCATATGAAATTTGATTATCAGTGAATATTAAATTTAAGGTTTGTACCGGATTTAACAAACTAAATGTGTCCGATCCAGTTTTTCTTTTATTTATTATAACTCTATTGCATATAATATTATTACAAATATCACCATCATTGTCACCATTATAAGCAGTTATTAAAGAATTTTTTGTAATGCTATTCGATATAAATTTTCTACCAGATTTCAAAATATTTTCAAAATGTATGTTGGACAAAAGTTGATCTTTTAATTTTATTTGGCAAAAATTATAACTACTACCAACCAAAGCACCAACCAAATATATATTCCCACTATAATCTTTTTCATATTTCTCAAAAAAAATACTTTTGCCACCATCTTCATTATTTGAGATGTCCGCATAATAATTATAACTAATATCTGCTATAATGCCATCCAAAAAATTATTCAAACTCAAGTCATCGCCATTAAACACTCCGCTTGCAGTATTAATAAATGAAATATTCAATATAACATTTTGCAATTCGTGGTTGAATACGAATTTGGTCATTTTATCAGTGTTAAAAGTTTGATCCGTAGATATAAACGTTTGTTTATCATACCATTGTCCTTTATTTAAAATAGATATATTTCCAGGACTTATTTCAGTATAAGATATATCTTGTATTGTTGAAATAAACGTTGAATTAAATGATACATCTTTCCAAATATTATGATTTACATCATATTTTGATGAAAATATTTCATAATTTGCAGGGGCGTAACTCAATTTACCAGGTTCTGTTTTTGTGATATCGGATATAGTCGCTCTCTTAATATCTATGTTTTTTTTTGCATGTATATAAATTTCACCAACTTCACTTCCTAGTGCGTTGTATTTAAATTTATTCTTGTAATAAATAACACCAATTTCATTATCAATCGTCTTTTTTTTTATTTTTTCTTTTTTCGGTATTTTAATTTTAACATAAGCGCCCGGTTTTCCTGGATCAATGTTTGTAGAATATTCAGCTACCGTTTCAAAATCATCAAAAATGATATCATTAAAATTAATAAAAGTGATTTTTTTATTTCTTACCAATTCGTTTTTACATTCTAAGTCTGAAAAAAATCGCAATCTTGACCCATAATTAGATTCATCAGACATATCAAAATGGTATGTATTATCTTCAACCACATTGAAATCAACGTTTTCCGTGCTATTTGTAGTCGTCTTATAATGTTGCACACCATCTTTTTGGTTATTCTTCATATCACTTTCAAGAATGCTCTGATCAAAAAAATTCAAACGTTCAAATTGAAAATATTGAGTATCTTGATTATTTTCTTGATGTAACAATGTTTTGACTTTATAGTATAAATTGGTGCTAATATCTAACACCGTTATTATTTTTGGAATAGGGCGAAATTCCAATCTATCAAAAAAATTATCATTTATATTTGAAAAACTAATAGGGGTTGATAATTCGGTTGGTGGATCTATGTTTATCAATCTGTTATTATCATTATTAATTCCAGTAATATTAACAGTTATGTCATCAATTATTATATTGGAAAATAACGCATTTGATGAAGTGGTTTTAACTGATATTGATCCGACGGTACCATTATATTTAAGAAAATCGTCCGCTACATCCAATACTCTTGGATATATTTCAAATACACCATTTGAAATATCATAATGTTCAGAAAATAAATGCTTCCTTTTTAATATATACGATTCTTTTCCAATATTATTACTTTTAATAAAATTTCCACTAACTTTGTTATTTAACATATTTCTACCGAACACTTCAATATTAAAATTAAAATTATTTGTTATTTTAAAATTTAGGGGACTACCTTCCAGATCAAAAGTCTCAAATATATCCGCATTTATTCCAATCATATTTATTTTCAAATGATTATTTTCACCGATTAATCCCTTTTTATACATGCCCTGAAATGAAACATCGTAGCCTTCAATATATTTAGTGTTAATTTCCAAATCATAATTAATTTCACCACTCACAATGGGTGGCGTTGATGCATACGCTTCCCGATTATCATATAATTTAATTGTAATATTATTAAAAGACGTATCAATATTAAACGATAGATCTGTTAATGTTATACCCTCAGATGCCAAAACATCTCCATCATTTAAATCTTTATACCATGCACCAGATTGATCCAAACCATATGTATTGAATTCTACTTCAAATTTTTTGTCACTTTCACCTTCGTTAAAAGATATCTGTATAATGTTTGCCTCTTCTTCCGAAAAATTATTTTTTTTATCGCATGTACCAGTTATAAAGGGTCTTTTTTTATTTGTTATAGAATCACTAGTTACTGTAAAATTTGCGTGATTTGTAGCTGTATCATACTTCAATCCTTGTAGTATTGCCTTCTGTCTAAAAATAGAAGGTGTATTTTCGCCAATTATACTATTCGTTTTGGTATTTATAATTATCTTATTATTTTCTTGTATATAATTTAAATCTTTAAAATATTCCCTGGAATAGTTATTTATAAAATTAAAAGAAAATATATTAAATGACACGTCTAATACACCATAAGACACTTTATAAAAAATATTTGTCGTTTCAGGGACCACTTCAAATGATAATATTTCGCCGCTATTATCGGTAACTCTTAATGTTTTCATAGATACTTTAATCCCCTTTTTAATAATACTATCAAAGTTAGCACCTGAATATTCTGGTAAATTAATTGTTTTAAAATTATTAAATATTACAAGTTGTGACTTATTATTTTTTGAATTTATCTTTAATTTTGGCATGGGGTTTATCAATGGGTAAAATACCAACTTAGTATCATTGTTAGTATTTGAATAAGGTAATAATATATGTTTTAGAGCTGGGATACCTATTAATTTATCTAAAATAACACTGGAGGTTAAGTTATTTTGTGGTAAAATTATTGAACAATGTAATTTAATTTCTTTATAATTATTTTTATATTTTATAGTCCCGGAAAAATTCACAACAGTATTAATTTTTTCGTAAATAATCCCTAAATCAAAAATAGTTTTCCAATTACCAATTTTTAAAGCTATTAAATTAAATTTAATAAAATCCTCATCATCTTGTATTGTTTGTTTTTGAATTAATATATTTGTAATGATGGTTCCATCATATGCAACATTTGTAACAAAATGAATATTAAATATATTTAATGAATTATTGACTGATTTCATATTGGTAACCTTTGAAAATATTGTCTTATTTATTTTAATCTCATTGAAATAACTATTTTTATAAAATATTAAAATAATATTTTTTCTTGATATTAAATATTTATTAAATGAAATATCTGTAATATATTTTATTTCTACCATTAAAATATATATATAAAATTATATTCAATAAAAATAACTAACATATACTCTTGAATTTTGAGGCATTTTGTCTATTTTGTTTCTCTCTATTTGAATATCTTAATTTTTTGTTAAAATATTCTTTTGAACTATGGTTAATAGGTTTACATTTCTCACATCCGCTAAGTTTCACTACAGTGGTAACCACCGTTTCAACTACTTTATTAATATTTGTAGAAAATAATACACCATATTCATATTGATTATCACTTAAATAATAATTATTACTATCCGATTGCACACTTGTATTTTGAGAATGTCTCATTGGTTCCCAATTTGAAAGTCTATTTCGTATATCAGTGTCTTCCATTTTTACTATTTTATGTTTATGCAAAGAATCATAAAATACTTTTTCTTGTTCAGTTGATTGTCTAATATATAATGAATACGTTGGTAAACCACTACCGGTTGAATTTAGTGTGATATCTATTCCATTTATTCTAATACCTATACCATAAGTGGCGTTCTTAATTGAATTATCTATTATGTTTACCGGGACGTCGTTCACTTTTAAAATATCCCCATAGCCATCCAATTGTAAAAATTTATAATTCAACGGTGGTTCTTCCACATTCAATTTGTAAATGACGGAATCCACTTTTATTAATAAATAATCTGTATTTACACCATACCCAAATGTTAAACCGGTATCAATGGATTCCTTTAACAATGTATTAAACGGTGTTGCACCTTCCATCCCTGTGGTATTTAATTCAAAATAATAATTTCTATCAAGTTTAAAATCTATAGTAAATGATTCTTCACCTCCAAAATCACCTGTTAATTTGATAACACGACTTTCAATTTTTTGATTTGAGGTGTCCCATACAGTATAAAACCATCTTGTTAAATACGGTATACTATATTCAACATTGGTAGTTTCATCTATTTTTATATAATCAAGTGTATTTGGGATACCACTAACGCCTATACCATATTTATTCTCATCATAATTAATGATACCTCTTGAAATATCCCAAACAATATCATTAAAAGATATATCGGATATGCTATTTGAAATATCAAACGCTATACCCTCTTTTTTTTTGAAAGTAAATTTTTTTGTCAAAGTACCAGATAAATCAAAATTATAACCATAATGTGTCACATTACTAGGATCAATTGTCGTTGATTTGAATTGTGGATTCCATGATAATCCACTAGATTTATAAGGAGTTAATTTTATTCTTGGATCTTGTATACCATAATAATCATTCGGTAGAACCCATCCAGAATTGGATGATAAATCTTCCCCTAAAATTTTATCATATTTGCAATTATTCGGTGTCCATAAATAAAAACCTATTTCAACACATGAAATATCAACATTGTTGTTATTTTTTAAACGCATTTCGGTTTGCTCTCTTATTAAAAAATTTTGAAATTCTTTTTTTTCGTCATCATTTATTTTTATAGTAAACGATTCCTCCATAGCGTCCCATGATATATTTGGTGCATTTGTGTCATATATAAAATCATCTTTCGCAAATTTACTTGTGTCAAATATCTGAGGCGAGATATCATATTGAGACATATTTGCATTAATTTCTAATATTTTGAATGGTGTTATTTTTTTATAAACACCATCTTCTTGAAATACCATGTACGTCCAATTAAATATATATTGCCCTTTAAATTTATCTATTAGGTAAGTAAAATTATCATTTGGAAACCCTATACTATGTTTACCATAAAAAAATTTAGTAGTATCAAAATTTATTTCTAATAATTTATCAAATCTATTAGAAGTCTTATCAATTGGTGTATATAAAGTAACATTGCCACTAGTATCCCCTTTCAAATTATCAAAATCAATATTAAGTAACGTTTTTAAATGATCTTTATCCACATTTTGATTATTTAGTATATCAGCGTTTGTTTTGCCACCATTAACTCCCAAATGGTCTGAAAATGGTTCCCAAATAAATAAATATAGTTTAATATATGTTTTATAAATATCACCTAACCAATAATCTAATAAATTTTGTTTTAAAACCAGTTTGGTTTTATTTGAAAATATAAATTCAATAATATTTGATTGTGTTATAAAGGAGGTTGGTAATATTTTGGGGATATATGGTAACGTTGATTCTCTGTCTTTATTAAATAATTTTACAGAATAATTATATTTTTGTTTTATTTTATTATTTGAATTATCCATAATTGGGTTTATTTTTCTAGGATCGGGGTTTATATTTAATTCCCTCAAGTTACGATTATCATCATATTGGTAACTTAAGTCGTCATCTAATATTGTTTTCTTTATATGACTTGATAAAATTATATCATTTGATATGTCTCTTAAATAATAATTACATAGTGAAATATATGGCACTTCATTATTATTATTAACATAATTATTGCTATTTTTAAAAATACCATTTGGTTCAATTTCATTACAAATACTTTCTATTTGGTTCCCTGATAATTCCAAATTATAAATATCTTTTGATGGTAAAATACCCCTATCTTTTTGTATAAAGGTGGTCTTTTGATTATCTTTAAATTTTTTTGTTAATACCTCTATCTCATCGGGTGTTAAAGTTCTATCAACCTTAATTTCAAATCCACTATTTGTAGAACTTCTTATAGCAAAATAATTCATTCTCACAAATCTTTTTTCTGTATATATTTTATAGTTAATTGTACTATTACTATCATTTTTTGAAATTGCAAGGGCTCTTTTTTTATTTTTTGGGAGTATTGAACCGTTAATATCTACCAATGAAAGTACTGCTGGATCTGGTTCTATTGCTCCAATTGCTTCGTCAACACCATACTTATCCGTACCATCGGCACCATTAACATTTGGTGACGATATACCATTAAACAACATTTTCACGTTGGTACCATTTCGGAAATCTCTGTTAAAAAGTGTGACAGGTGTACCGGGTGTAGAATAATTATGAGTTCCATAAGTATTGGACCATACCGTAGTTATTTCAGTTTTTCGTGTACATCTTTCAGTAATTAAATAAAATATAGTGTATGCCCAACCTGTACCAACCCAACCAATAGTCCATTCTGTCAAATTATTAGAATTGGTGACTTTGTCATCCCGCTTTATCGGTGTACCAGCAGCACCGTGTGCGCCACTACTATTATGTTTAAAGTATGCACGTGACGACCATGGAGAAGTATTAAGGCTTATTTGCCAATCTGCACCACCAATTAAACCCGGTTCTGTGGCTCTCATATACGAAATGGTTTCTCTATTTCTATGGTACGAACCGCCTTCAACTTGCCAATATCCTCTCGCTTCCGGTTCATCTTTTTTTATAGTTGAAACTTCAACGAAATCTGTATACTCTGCTGGGACAATATTGCTTTCTGATACGTCAAATGTACCAGCATCTTTTGCTTTTGTGGTATCAACTTTCGTATTTTTAGATAAATTAAAATCATTCATTGGTGTTGTATCATAAAAACCGCCATTATTTTTAAAATTATGCATCCAAACAATGTCTTCACCTCTATGTTGTATTTTTTCCCAAATAATAGTGTTATTGGATAAATCACCTGACACTATTTCCAACCTATCTTTGGCCTCCGACAAACCGTGTAAAAATTGAAAATCATTGATAGTCAATACAATTTTACCCGATAACCCCGCGTCAAATATATAAGAATAGTTCAAAGGTTCAATTTGTTCGTACGTCGGATTAGTGAAAGGCTTGAGAGATCTTACACCTGATAAATCGTCTGAGGTAACAGATTGTTGTTCGTCAATCATATTACTGGAATTATCATACAGAGGCGTTATGTTTGTATCCTCAAACATTTTATAAGAAATTGTGCATGGATAATTATTTACTGAATTTACAGATATATCTGTACCAACCTCACCACCCTCACCACCACTGCCACCAATGTAAGTTGTGGTCACGGTTGTCTGTTTGTGTTCGTGATCGGTGAAGTTTAAACTTACATTGCTTGTAGCCATAACATTTCCGTTAACCTCATTATATTCGGTATCGTTTAATAAAATATCTTCGATAAACGAAGTATTTTGTAAACCAACTGGACGGTAAATATCTTCTATATAATTTATTTTTATTGATTGCATTATAATTGTTTTGCCAATCGGTGGATCATTTAATTTAGCTGACAAACCATTGGTATTATATTCTTTATACAGGTTTGATTGATTAAATGGTGTTCCCCAATATTTAATATCGTTTAATTTACACCCATTATCGTTTATTTTTGTAACAAATGTCTCATTGATAAAAATAAAAACATCATGTCCATTTGTACTTTTTCTTATTTTATACCGTATGGTAAATGGTGAAGATACTATTGAGTTGCCACCAACTATACCAAACTGTATACCATAATTGACAAAATTAATATTATTAGATGAATTTGGGAATACATTTCCACAAATATCTTTAAATATATATCCCGGATAAATTGAATTGTATATGCCACCACCTACTATTCCCAAAGAAAACCCTGAATTATCACTACTATCGGCATAACTAGATAATATATTACGACTACCGTCAACTGTTAAACCATTTGTCAAATTGGTTAATTTAACACCACTTGGACATGTTAACAATGCCTCCCAATTATCAATAGATTTGGTTTCATAAACCGGTGTCCCATCTGCATTGATTTCTATATTTATAAAACTAATATCTTGAATTATCCCATTCATGAAATTTTTACTTAAATCCGCAATAATATTATTGGAATTATCAATTAATTTAACAGTATTGTAACATATATCGTTAGCATTTCCATTAATAGGTCTACTATCACGAATAGTCGCAATATGATTAGCAAACCATACAGTCTGTTTATAACTAGGGGTATTTTGAGTTAAACCCTCATTGCTATATAATGATTCATTTAATTCTGAATCTAAATAATAAGTCGGACTTTCTTTAATTCTCACATCATCAATACCTTTGTAGTTTTCAGGTAAAAACCATGGGTTATTTATATTAACATTGCTTTCGTTTTCGGGTGTCCATAATAAAAATTCAAAATATAGATATAAGTAAGACTGAGTATCGTTAGGTTTCCCGAGTGTTATAAAATATCTTGAAAAATGATCACGTATATTTATTAATTCATCGTTATGTAATGTTAAAAAAATATTATTAAATGTTTTATTATTTAACTGCATATTTACAGCTTTAATATCATATAAAAAATCTATATGTGGGATTTTTATGGATGATATTAAAAACCCATCTTGGCTATCTGCAGCAATATGTATATCATTTGGGTCATCTGAAAACCCAGCTCCACTTGAATCATATGCAAAATACCATTTCCCTGGTTTTAAAATAAAATTTGTAGAATTTTCTTCTCTAGTATATAATTTATTTTCACTAATATCAAATGTTGTACAATTATATTTTGTTTCATTTTTGTGTGTAATACTGTTAATATTGCTAAACGAAATATTTTTATTAAATATGCTTGGCAAATCTCCATTTTTATTATATAATGGCAAATTTTCATTTTTATTATAATTATTATTTACTAATACCATATCCTCAAATTCTGTATGCGGTGCAAATATATATATATTTTTAGATATATCATTTGGTATTTTTATATTTAAATTATTAAATGGATTTCCACTTGAATCGTATTGTATGTTATATGTCAATTGGAGTGGTGCAACATTACTCGGGAATATTTGTCCCGTATTGATAGGTGTATTATTCTTTGGCCATATGTCCCAAGTATATTCACCGTTATCTAATTTCAAGTATTTATATTCAATAATTGTTTCATCCATTAATATATAATTTATATATAATTTATATATATTAATTTAACATTTCCACCTATTACCACATACCAAACATGTAATGAATGTTGTAATTGGTTCATCTGCTGACCTTGTTTGTAATTGATAATATGTACATTTTTTTTTTTTACATTTATAACATTTAAACTCATCTGTCGCAGCCGCCATATTTACAGATGTCATATTTATATCACGTTTAATTTTAGCATCAATTAATTTATTCCATTTTTCGGGACATATTTCTTGATGTGACATTTTTTCCAATTGTTTTGTCGTAATTTCTTTTTTCTTTATTTTTATAACAAATGTTGCATTTTTCAAATTTAAATAAATGCTCCTTAATCTATTTTTATATAATTGTAAAAAATATTTATTTTCCCATTTTCTTACTATATTCTTATTTTTTGACTCATTTATAGTATAATTATAAATACCCTTTTCTATATTTTTTGATATTTTTTTATTTTTTATTTTTTTATTGATAACACCAACGATTTTTGTTCTAAACTCGGTTTGATCCATTTAAATAATAATTAATATTGATAATTATTATTTAAATATTTTTTCAATTTAAAATATTATTCTTCGTCCGAATAACTTTCACTCGTTAAATAATCTTTTTCATCTTCTGAAACATCTGAAACATCTTCCTCTGAAACATCTTCACCAACTTGTAATAAAACATTACTTGAAGCGACGGTATTAACATTAATTGTAGCATCTTCATCTCCATCTTCCTCTCCATCTCCATCTTCATCTCCATCTTCATCTTCCTCTCCATCTCCATCTTCATCTCCATCTTCATCTTCCTCTCCATCTTCATCTTCCTCTTCTTCATCTTCCTCTTCTTCACTATAATATTCATCTTCATCTGTATCGTCGGTATTATCTTCCAATTCCTCTTCGCTTTCTTCAATTGAATCTTCGCTCGTATTTGAATCAACAATAAAACCATCACTTTTGTCATACCCTTCTTTAGTTAAATTTTTAGGATCAACATATTCATCATCACTTTCTTCTTCATCGTCAATATCTTCAAATCCTCCAAATAATTTATCATAAATAATTTTCCATTCGGGAATAGAAATATCTTCCAAATTATCAATATTAAGTTCACCTGTATGTTTTAAAATTACCATTAATCCGAAATATAATGGGGTATCTATAGGTGGTGGCAATTCATATTTATTTTCATTACCTGCTTTACCAACATCTTTGCAAAAAATGCTATAATTTGCACCATCTACCCAAGTATGTCTTTTAGAAAAATTATTATTTGACGATAACTTGCATTTTTTATATAAATTATCAATATTGTCCAATTTTATTGAACTATTTTTCAAGGTTCCATTTTTTTTAATAAAAATTACTTTTACCATTCTGTTAATAATTAGCCATATCAGTTTAAATAGTTTAGATTATATAATAATAAATGAATAAAAAAAAAACATTTAAAAAAAAAAATTATAAAAAAATTTATTTTAAAAATGTTAGTATAGGTGATTTAAATTTTAATATAATTAATATTTTGAAGAAAACTACTAGTTATAGTATAAATAACAAAACCATTTTATTATCAAATGAAGGGGTTTATATGTTAAACGATAATGTATTGAAAAAGTATGAGTTTGTTTCAAATATTTTAAATGAATCAAATGAATTAATAGAATTAACGCAATATTATAAATTTAAAAAAATATGTTACCAAATCCCATATAATCATTATAATTTAAATGTCTCCGAAATATCATTTAAATTTAATGATTATTTTTTAACTTTTGAATTGATTGATAATAAAATTAACGATTTCTATATTAAAACCAATAATCCATTATGTATATTAAATGAATTAATGATAAACGAGGTGAGTTATATTAAAAAATTGTTAATATAAAATATATATAGGATGATTTTTTGGATAATAAGGCAAACTATAATATCTTTCTTATTTATTTTTACAATGCACAATATATATAATTATTTTAAAACAAATTTGACTGTGCCAAAAATTAAAGATTTAATTAAAAAACCAACGCAACAATATAAGGATATTTACGAAAGTGAAGATAAAATTGAGGATAAAGAAACCATGAAAAATGAATTGAAGGATTATTTGAAAAATTTATCAAAAAATAGCAATGTTACAAAATTGGAAAATGTGGGGGATATGTTTAATGACGCAGAATCCAAATCATTCACTAGTTATTAAATATATTTAAAACTACCACGTGTATTAAATATAAAATGAATTTTACTGAAAAACAGCATCTTTTATATAATTTTCCTGTAATAGAACTTTCTTATGAAAAAACACTTCATAAGAAAGTTCAAAATATTGATTGTTATTTAACAATACCGTTCGGGGCAAAATATTTTGCGTGGTTTCATCATTTCAATAATCAAAATTCTTTATTTATTTTTAAAATAAATAAAAAGAATAATAAAATAGCAAATGTTGAAAGGAAACATTGTAGTTTTAAATCAAATTTGTGTATAGGTGTTGGTACCATTTTTTATGGTACCATATTTAATAAAGATGATATTAATTTTTTTAATATTGAAGACATGTTTTTTTATAAAAATAAATGTTTGAAAAATTTTTCCAATTTAGAAAAATTTAATTTAGAATATAATATATTAAAAAATGAAATAAATCAAGTAATATATCAAAAAAATGATATTATTTTCGGATTACCAATCATAACGCAAAAATATAAAGAAATATTTGATAAAATAAAAAATATACCATATAAAATTTATTCTATTCAACATCGGTTTTTGAATAAAAATATAAATATTTTTTATAATCAACCAATTATAGAGAAAATATATAAATATGCCATATTCCGAATTAGCCCAACCGTGCAACCCGATATTTACCAATTACAATGTATTGATAAAAATGATATAATTGATCATGGTTTGTCAAATGTGTCAAGTTATAAAAATAGTGTCTTTTTAAATAGTATATTTAGAAATATAAAGGAAAATGAAAATTTAGATTATCTTGAAGAAAGTGATGATGAAATAGAATTTGAGAATATTTGTTTAACTAAATTTATGAAAGATGTTTCCATTAATATGAAATGTATTTATAATCGTAAATTCAAATCATGGGAACCGATCGCGCGTACAAATGAAAATATTTCAGATATATCCTTCATTTCATCACAAGAAAAATAAAACATGTCATAAAAATCATGCCATAAAAATAAATATATTTATATATATATAAATGTCATTATCTTCTTCAATGCTTAATAATACGGATACCGCATTATACACTGATAAAACAGGTTGTTCTAACAAATTGGGTATGAAACAATTATATAAAGGAGGCGGTTATGGTGCGACAATGGCGTCAATGCAAAATGATGCACAATCGGGATTTGGGTATTTGACACCTTCAAGGGTCCCATACTCAAATTGCAATGCCCAACAGAGTGGCTCCCAACAGAGTGGCTCCCAACAAGGTGGCTCCCAACAAGGTGGTAGTAAACTAGGTTTGGGTCACCAATCTTTAGCAGAATCAAAATTCAATCATGAAAGTGCGGCTAGTTATGGATATAGCGCTGCTGGGGCGGCAGATGTTCAAAATTTCAGAGGTAGTTATCCAACAATGACTAAAAACCCGGGTGGACAACAATGCGGTGGTAGACGTAAGAGACGCAAAAGCTGCAAATGCAAATGTAAAGGGAAATGTAAAGGGAAATGTAAATGTAAGGGAAAATGTAAATGTAAGGGAAAATGTAAATGTTTTGGTAAACGAGGACGCAAGAGCAAACGCAAAAGCAGACGCAAAAGCAAAAGCAGACGCAAAAGCAAAAGCATACGCAAAAGACGCAAAAGAAAAAGCAAGAGAAAAAGACGCAAAAGCAAAAGACACAGACAAAGAGGTGGGTCATCCATATTTTATTCCAGTTTCAATGATGGGTTAAAAAATGATACTGCTAGATTATTGGGTAGAGATCAAATAGTTAACACTGATAACTGTGGTGATAACTATAATCATTTCAGTAAATCTAAATCCAATGTACCTACTTTATATTAAATTTTTAAATTTTTAAATTTTTTAAAAAAATTAGGTAAAAATTAAAACTTTTTACCTAATTTTTACCTACTTTTTTACCTAATTTTTTTTTAAAATTTATTTTTACCTAATTTTTTTACCTAATTTTTTTTAAAAATTTATTTTTACCTAATTTTTTTTAAAAATTTATTTTTTTAAAAATTTATTTTTTTTAGTAACATTTGAAAATCTTTTTTTATTAGCATTACATGGTACTAAAAAATAACCACAAAACACATTATAAATCCCGTTGCTTGAATGTTTTGGATCTGCTATCGTGTCACCATTGCAATCTTTATTTGTTACCTTTCTCCAGCCATTTTTATGACTCCATAACCCATTTTTATCTTGTCTATAAAAATGAAATTCCCTCCCAGCTTTATTTTGACATAATGATATTCTATAAAATTTTTTTGGACATTTAAAATTATTAGTTTTCCCCATATATTTTATACTAGGTGAATCTAATATTATACCCTTTATCATATCGTTACAATCATATGGTTTTGTAAATGAATATCCCGCGGCTTTACCCGGTCTCGCCCATAAAAATTCCCAACTTTTATTATATTTAACTTTATTTATTTTGAATGTTTTTTTTCGTTTTAGATATTTTTTACAAGTATTTATAGTTTTCTTATTTATTTTATTTAACGCATACATATAACAATTATGACTTTTCAAAATGCATTTATTTTTATTCCATTTATCTGGTTCGTAAACAGGTCTCATTATATAATGTAAATATTTTTAATTTTCAAAATCTATTAAACAAACACCTGTTAATAACGGGTTTTCCAAAGTAGTATTGACTTTTATTGTGCCTTTTGCACCTTTTGCACCTTTTGCACCTTTTGCACCTTTTGCACCTTTTGCACCTTTTGCGCCTTTTTTATCATAAATACATTCCCAATTATCATAATCATCACTAGTTGATTTAAATATTTTGAAATTTTGTTTTTTATAAAACGCGCGCCTCTTTACCCAATGTCTTTGAAAAACACTATGTTGATCCACAATATCATATACTTCCGCATTATCATGTTTTTGCCTCAGAATTCTACCAACCGCTTGCGCAACGCTAACTCTTGGAGTCGCCATCAATAATGTAGTCAATGATTTAATATCCAAACCTTCCTCCGCCATCGCATACGTCGCCACTATTATTTTCTTCTTCTCTGAAATTTTCAAATCTTTTTCCTTCATACCGCCTACATAATAACCAACACTTTCCATATTTCTTTCCTTTATTTTATCATGTAGATATTTTAATATTGATTTATTATGGGCTAGTATCATTATTTGACAATTGTTTTTTTTGTCTAGTTTATCTTTATCAATAATACCCCCTAAAACCTTTAAAATAAATTCACTCCTTTCGGTAAATTCGCATATTTTTTTAATCATTTTGCTGTAATGACACTGTCCTTTCCAATTTAATAAAACCCTACTATATTCGTAATCGCTGTTATTATAATGGATTGATTTCACCTTTACATAATCGCAACCCTTTCTCTCTTTTTTATAAACGACATCTCCTAAAAACAATTTAATAACTTTAGTTAACCCGTCCTTTCTTTTCATTGTTGCAGATAATCCCAAATTATATTTTGTTACTGATTTAAATAATACTCTGGAAAACACTTCAGCTGAAATATGGTGGCACTCATCATAAATTGATAACCCGAATTGTTCAAATATTTTTTGCGGATAATCTTTCATTGATAATGATTGCAACATACCAATGACAATATCTTTATCTTCCACATCTATTATCTTTCCTTGGATTTTACCAACTCTGGCGGTCGGTAAAAATTGTTCAATCCTTTCTAACCATTGACGTAATAAAAAGTCTTTATGAACTATTATCAATGTTTTTTTTTTTAATTTTGATATAATATTCAAACCCATAACCGTTTTTCCCGAACCTGTATGTATTTCCAATAAACCACCCCCGTGTTTTCTGGCATTTTTTAAATATGTATCAACAATAGGTTCTTGAAAATCCCTCAATTCACCTTTGAAAGGTACATCAATATCGTAACCATCTTTCAAACGTATTTCTTCGGGGTCACCGTATTCTTTATAACCATAATATTTTGGTAAATAAAATTTTTTCGGTGATTCGCGATATATAGGAAAAGAAGATGGTTTTTGTAAAGAATTTTTAGGGACAAATGGTTTTACTGTTAAATCTTTACGAATCATTTCTTGTTCTTTTTTATCTAAATTTTCCTTATATATCGTATACCCTTTCTGACCAAAATATATAGCAATTTCATTATTCATTGTTTATATTATAATAAAGTGAAATTTTTATATGATTTCATTATATTTTAAAATATTAACTTATGGTATATGAATAACCTCTTAAAAAAATTACAAAAAGAGAAGCATCATTCTTTACTTGGTATTTTATTGATTTTGTTTATAATATTTGATGTAAACATCCCATTAGATTTGGCAAATCTAATTGACACTATTGTTGGAAAAACGGTTGTTATTTTAGTAATATTTTCATTATTAACATATAGCAAATTTGTGGGTGTTTTAGCAATTGTAGCGGGATATTTATTAATTGTTAGATCAATGGGTATCAGTGGTAAAATAAATATGAAATATTTGGAAAGCGAACCTTCTAAACATGCGAAAATGAAAAAATTTAATGAAAAACCACAGGTTACCATAGAAGAAGAAGTTATTAATAATATGTTACCAATGACAAATCAAAGAAATGTTGAATCTATTTTTAAACCCATTCAAGGCAATTTATATTCTGCTAAAAAAATATAATTTTTAAAAATATTAAAAAAATATTAAAATAATTTTTAAAAATTTTTAAAAATTATAATTATTTATGGACTCGTTCCGATATTTCATTTTGAGTTATGAATAAGCCTATATTTTTAAATATAACAACGTGTACACTCATTAAAACGAATATCAAAATACATATGAAAATTAAAGCCGTAAACATGTTTTTCATTTCCGGTGATGTTGATTTATAAATATTTTTTACCCATTCCAATCGGTCTTTTGCATCTATAGGTGTTTCATCATCGGCATCAATTATTGGTTCACACGTTAAAGAAAACGGGTCTCCGATTTGATTATGGAGACCTGGTCCCCGTTTTGTACCAATATCATTTTTGAATATACAACATTTCCTTACCTTCATTTTTTCTGAATTCATTACAATATCACCAGCTTTTGCACCTGCTATGGCAGTTTCGTCTGTATTTGGTTTCATTAGACGCCACGGCCAATTAATACTTTCGGGTTTCATACCAACCTCGCATTCTTGAGTTGTCTTTTCTGGGTTGATCGCATCTGTGACGCATTTGTATGCATTATCTTTTAATGTTTTAACTTTTTTGAGTATAATGTCGAAATCAACTGTACTTATACCAATAGCATCTTCAAATTGAAAAAATATACCATGTGTTTTTTCGTTCGGGTTAGTACATGATTTTGTTGTACCGTGTAGTCTTATATCATTATATACCCAAAACGATGCTTTTGGTATGATATCATTCAGAGAAAAAGGTACTTTTGTTTCCGAATTTTCAATTTGCGACGTATTCGTAGATATTTCCTGAAACCATTTTTTACTTTTTTGATTTTCTTTATTCTTTATAATTGGTATAAAAATTAATATCCTGTCCGAACCACTACCTTTCGGTGGTGATTTATCTTTTAATTCAATAACAATCTCTCCACCATCCGGTGAATTATTATCATATAGATTTAAAGATACTGGGAAATAATAACATGACACTTCACCATTATTCCCATATCCAGTTAAATCGCCGATGGACGCAAAGTTTATAATATCTTCTTTTGATAGTATCTGTGATATTTTTAAAGAACCATGTTGACATCCATTCATCCACGATGGACATTCTGTTTTCATTTTATATTTATTAGGGTCAAAGTCATAAAGAAAATTTGTTAAATTTGGAGATTCATTTAACATTTCTGTCATAATTAAATTAACAGGTAATACATTATCACTTTCGTTTGAACAAGTTGTTATGTTCATTATATATTACTAAATATAATTTTTTGTTGCAAATTTTATTATATTCATTTTATATAAGTAAAAATGATTATATCAAAAAATAGAATAAAGTATATCTTAAAATCAAAACATAAAAAACAAACGAAAAAAAAACTAAAAAAGAGGAAAAAAATAAATAAAAAAATAAATAAAAAAATAAATAAAAAAAATACCAGTTTTAGAAAAAACAAACCAACCAATTTGCGACTACAAACAATAAAAAATGCAAATAAAGTTAGAAAAAAACGTAAAAAGAAAAGAAAAGTTTACATACATAAAGGAGGTAGACTTAAAATTTTATATAATATAAAAAATAATTACACACATTCAAATAAATTAAATAATTACATAACTTGTGGTAATAAACAATATGGTGGTGCTGGTGGTAGTGATGAAAATATATCAGAAACCGCCACAATTCCAAGTGGCACCAAAAGTACCACCAAAGATGCCACCAAAGTTACCGCTAAAAAAACTGTCAATGTTGATACCAATGTTGTTACCAATGTTGTTGATACCAATGTTGTTACCAATGTTGTTGATACCAATGTTGTTACCAATGTTGTTGATACCAATGTTGTTGCTGTTGATACCAAAGATGCCGCCGAAAATGCCGCCAAAAAAGCCGCCGAAAATGCCGACGAAAATGCCGACGAAGATGCCACTGGAAATGCCACTGGAAATGCCACTGGAAATGCCGCCGAAGATGCCACTGGAAATGCCACTGGAAATGCCGCTGGAAATGCCACTGGAAATGCCACTGGAAATGCCACTGGAAATGCCGCTAGAAAAAACGAAGATACCAACAGAAAAGACGTTAAAAATGCCGACGAAAATGCCGACGAAAATGCCGACGAAGATACCGCTAGAAACAACGAAGATACCAACAGAAAAGACGTTAAAAATGCCAATGAACCCAAAGAAAATGGGGACGACATTGATTCTTCTAACCGATCAAATATAAATAAAAAAAGAAAAAAAGCAAAACCTCAAACATATTCGTCACACCAATCAAACGCAGGAAATGACACTAAAGAGAATGACATCAAAAAAGATACAAAAACAGATGACGCAAAAATCATGCCATTTTTCAATTTCTTTAATATACAATTTCTTTTTCGTAATTCCGAAGATATTAAAATAAAAATAATGAATGATGGAGATGTATTAAAAACAACTAAAACAGAACTTGCTGAAGAAGAAGCAGACGACGATGATGATGCACGGAATACGGAAATTAGACGAAAACTGGGAGAAGGTCTTAATAAATTAGATGAAACAAAACCATGTTCTAATGGAATGATGAGGCAAGCTGGGTACGGTGTATATGTGCGTGATCCAGGTGAATGTTCAAATATATCAACAGTGCATAAAAAACTTGCAAATATTCTGTTTGTTAATTAAAAAAAAAATTTATATATTTTTTTTTTTTAATATAACATTGTTAGAAAAACACCATTGCTCTGTATTTTAATAAGTTTTGTTTCATTTTTAAAATCAAATAATGTCAGAATTATGCTATCTATTTGTGCTTTGATTTTTGTATTATCGGTGTATGTTTTTTTTAAATTGTATAACCCGGGTGTTATTTTATTTATAAATTTATGTATAGTTCTCAATAAATTTTTATAGTAAATATTGAAAGAATATGAACTATACATATTTTTTACCGATTCTAAATATAATATAAAATCTTTAAAATCCTCTGCTATATATTTATATGTTTTATCTCTATTTTCAGAGTTCCACCATCTTGAAATGTGTTGAAAATAACCTATCCCAAAAATATAATATTTATAATACTCTTCCTTGTCTTCGTCATCTTCGCTATCTTCGCTATCTTCACTATCTTCACTATCTTCGCTATCTTCACTATCTTCACTATCTTCACTATCTTCACTATCTTCGCTATCTTCACTATCTTGGTTGTCTTTAATGTCTTGGTTGTCTTCGCTATCTAATTTGATATCAGTTTTTTTGATTTTTTTTGATTTTTTTTCTAAAATTTCATTTATTATATTCGTGGTTTCTGCTTCTGCTTCTGATTCTGATTCTGCTTCTGCTTCCAATTCTTCCGATTTTTCTGCTTCCGATTCTTCTGCTTCCGATTTTTCCGATTCTTCTTCTTCAGATTCTTCTGCTTCCGATTTTTTTTCAATTGCTTCATTTGCGGCTATTGCTTCATTTGCGGCTTTTGCTGCGGCTTCTTTTGCAGCATTTGCAGCATTTGCAGCATTTGCAGCATTTGCAGCATTTGTGGCTGCTTTTTCAGCTTCGGATAGCGCAATAGTTTCTCTATAAAATTCCTCTTTGGTTACTTTAATTCTACCTATTTTTTCATTATGTTTAAGATTTCTAAATATTTCAAATTTTATTTTAAAAATATCCAATTTAGTATTATATTGATCTAGGGGAGTTTTTCCAAACATTCTTTGTGAAAACATTTATTATTATATATAATTGTTGATATTTTAAATTATTTTTTTAATATAAATTAAGATTTTTATAAAAATCTGGATATTTTAAATAAAAAAACACCGATTTTAAACAAATGGAATATATTCAGGAACATTATTTTCATAAACAGTAGCTTTGAATGAATCGTTGTATCCTTCTATGTAAACCATATCTCCATTAAATATTTCATCGCATCCATGATCCGCTGAACAACTACGGCCGTTTTTGCTAATTGGCAATTTAACACTATTATTTTTATCGCTCATTGAATAAAATTGCCATTTCTGACGATTTGAATATAACGGTCTCCCCATTAAAGGTAATATTGTTTCTTCACCATTCTCTCGTGTTAATATCCCGATTTGACGCCATTCAGTTCTTTTACCCTGTGTTGGTATATTTATAGGTATCCCTCTGGGATCTCCGGAATCTTTTGGAAAATAATTACCGTCACGTAATGGTGGCAAATAAGGATTTGACAAAGTGTCTCTTGGGTGATTGGATAATCTTGCTCCCATTTTAGGCATAATGTTATGATGAAATCTATCTCTAAAAGGATGTTCTAAATTATTCGTAGATTTTACGGATGTTTGCATGAAAACAAATAAAAATATTGCAATTATTAATAATAAAAATATAATTGTGGTGTTTTCAATGCAAAATACACCTGGTGGACATTTTTTAGATCTCCTCGTCATTTATATATATAAAGTTTTTATCTATATATAAATTATTTACCAATACCACTTAGTAATGATTTCATATCTTTCATTGTATCCATTGTTCCCATATCTTTCATACCGGCCATCATTGATTTGGCTTCTTTCAACATTGGACCCATACCTTTTAACGAACTCATTAAACTGGATTGTTGTTCTACTAATCTGGAAGTTTCACTAGTTAACCCGGAAATACCCTCTTTACCAAGCATTCCTTGTAAATTATCATAAGCTTGTTCCAATGTTTTTGCATAATCAATGCGGTCAGTATCAACTTCGTCTTCATCACCAATGGTGGCTGGTTGACTTGATGGAATTAATCTTTTGGCAAATCCCTGTTTTTTTGTACATATTGATTCTTTACCGAAACAATTTTTATCATTCGCTGCTGTACATTCATCTTTGTCAAATTTATCATTTACATTCCACACACCTTTTTTGTTTTCCCAACATCTCTCATCGTCGGTACCTTCAGGTAACTCTACATCAGTTGCCTGTTCTGCTACCTCTTTTACAGCATCGTTCATTGTTTTAGCCTTTTTACCTTTCTTTTCCTTCTTTTCTTTCTTTTCACCTTTGGCACCTTCCTCAAAACCTTCTTTTTGTGTTATTTTCATTCTAACTATGAGCGAACCTATTATAGCAACTCCTAAAGTAATTGTCATATTTTTTGTAAAGTAATTGGTCAATAAACCTGTGGCGATTAACATTATCAATGAATTATAATCTTTTTTAGATAAATAAAATAATACAACCGCGATGGCCACTAATAATACGATATATTGAGTAGTTGGGTTATTCATAAAGGGTGAGCGACTAAATTTCTTTAAAGTTTTCGCAAATTTTTTTCCAGATTTTCTTTTTACCATAATTTAATATATAATATAAAAATAAAAAAAAAGTTTTTTTATTTTTATTAAATTTTATTAAAATTTTATTAAATTTTTATTAAATTTTTATTCGTTCATACTACCAAATGCTTGCATTATTTTACCAACTCCTCCCATTTTGGCAATCATTTTTTCAATTCCGGCGGCATTCCCCAGACCTTCTTTTCCTTTGCCTAATGCTCCCAACATTTTAACAGCGTTCGCCATATTTTCATTGCCTTCAATTGTGGAGAAACCTTCTGCTTCTTCTTCTTCTTTCGCGTCATTCCCTTCTTTCAAGGCTTTTTTTTCTGCTTTTTTCAATAATTTTTGCGCTTTTCCGACAGGTCTCATGGCTTCTTCAAAGTTTTCCTTAACTCTGTTACATCCGAATACGAAATTTGAGACGAATAATCCGGCTAACAAACCAACCGTCATATTTTTACCATAGCAATTTACAGAATAGGCTGTGGCTGAAAATAGAACTATACACTCCCATGAACGCATGCTAAAATATCCCAAAACATTGAGAGTTGCAAAAGCAACAACAACATAAAGTACTATTTTGTTATTTATTAATTTACCAATGATATTTTTTTTCATTATAATTATTGATCATATTATAAATTTTTCCTAAATGTATAATTCATTAATATTATTTCATTTATTTTATTAAATTCATTTACCATTTCTTCTAACAAATATTCGCTTCCATTTTTTAAAATTAATTCATCAATTTCGTTTTTTAAATAATCACGAGTTATTTTTAATATTTCTATTTTTTTCAAATTATGTATTTCTCTAATTTTAAATATTTCGTTATATTTATTTATTAATTTATCATATATTTTACAAGTGTTATGAGTATTATCAGTATTATGAGTGTTTTTACAATTTTCAATTAATCCGATAATAATACAAATTCTTTTTTCCTCATTGTCCAATAATTGCCTATTGAAAAGATTATTATTTTTACAAATAATATCAACCATTATTTTTTGATTTATTTGAAATTTAAAAATATATTTATTTCCATAATTAAACCTACCGATGGATAATTTTTTTTTTAAAAACTAAAATTTATACTTTTATAAATAATTTAAATCTAATTAAATAATTTTATCTAATCAAATAATATTTAGGATAAATGTCAAAATCTAAAAAAGAACCTCTTCTCACTGAAAACCCCAACCGTTATGTCATGTTTCCGCTAACAGACAAGAGCATATGGGACATGTATAAAAAAATGATGGACAGCTTCTGGCGAGCTGAAGAAATTGATTTTTCTCAAGATTTGGTTGATTGGGAAAAATTAAATGGGGATGAAAAGCACTTTATTAAAATGGTACTTGCATTTTTTGCTGCCAGTGATGGGATTGTCTTGGAAAATCTCGGGACACGTTTTTTGAGCGAAGTTCAATTACCCGAAGCTCGCGCCGCCTACAGTTTTCAAATGATGATGGAAAATGTTCATAGTGAGACTTATTCGCTTCTCATTGATGCCTACATTAAAGACACCGAAGAAAAAAATAAATTATTTAAAGCCCTTGATAATTTCCCATGTATTAAAAAAAAGGCGGATTGGGCTTTAAAATGGATCAATGATAAACGAAGTAATTTCGCCACCAGATTATTAGCTTTCGCCTGCGTTGAAGGGATATTTTTCAGTGGATCATTTTGTTCTATTTACTGGTTGAAAAAACGCGGTTTAATGCCTGGATTAACATTTTCAAATGAATTAATTTCAAGAGATGAGGGGATGCACACCGATTTTGCCATATTATTATATTCAAAATTAAATAATAAAGCAAAAAAAAGTAAAGTGTATGAGATGTTTAAAGATGCTGTTAAAATAGAACAGGAATTTATTTGTGAGGCATTACCCTGTAGATTAATTGGAATGAATAGCAAACTAATGAGTCAATATATTGAATTTGTCGCAGATAGGTTGTTATTGCAATTGGGATATCCAAAATTATTTAATTCTGCAAATCCGTTTGATTTCATGGAAATGATTAGTTTACAGGGTAAAACCAATTTTTTTGAAAAAAGAGTTGGAGATTATTCTTTATCAACAGGCGATCATAGCACCGCATCCTTTGAATTAAATACTGACTTTTAATATCAATATATATTATACCGAATGATTGGAATATTTTTAATTATATTAATATTATGTTTTTTAGCATCTTTATTTATTTATTCAAGAATGAGAAATAATTACGATAAAAATGAGAAAGATATGGTCAATGCAAAAGAAGATATAGCGGTCAAAAACAACAATTATAAAATGAAGGATTATTTAGCTTTAGCTCTTTTGGAACGAGATAAACTATTAAATACAAATGGGGTGTTACCCGGTGCGAATAATAGTATCTGTTATGGTTTAAATGGAAACAAAATAAAAGGTTGTAAATGTCACCCCACCTGCAAATCTTGTGGATATGGAAAAGATCCAATTGGTATGAATCAATGTGTCACTTGTATTAATGGTAGTGACGTAAATTCTCTTTATACAAATGGTGCTGGTTGGTGTAGTATTGAAAATTCCGCTAAACCATCAATTGTAAAACATAAAACCGGGCAAAACGCTAAATGTAACGCAAAAATCCAAAAATTATGTGGATTGAGAAATAGATACGACAACGATGGTGATTATAGCGCTTGGGATGAATGTTTAAAAACCAATGAAACAGACTTATTGATACATGGTTGTAAATTTGATAAAGACTATAAAATTGTAGTACCTGAACCCGTTGTTTGTGAGGAATGTATTAAGGTATATAACCCGGGTAATCATAATGGTGTTGTCGGTGGTCAGAAATGTTGCTCGGGTGGAAAAAATTGTTATATGAGACGGTGTAATGTGTCTACGACGAGTACCACCACGACGAGTACCACCTCAAATTCGGCAACAAGTACATCAAATTCGGCATCAAATTCGGCAACAAGTGCGAGCGATTCTAATTATAAACTTAGATATCTTTTTGAAGAAATTAATATAACGAATGTTTCCGATGGAAAAGTAACCGTAAAACTCAGATTGAATAAAAATATCCCAGCTAAAAGTAAAATAATAATATCCAATTTAATGGGTGTTGAAACACCGACGAACCCTTATCTTAAAGTGACAGCTGAAACGCAAAGTAGTTCTATATTTGGGAGCACTTCTTTAAATCAGAAAACGATTAGTACTGGTGATTGGGATAATAACGCTGGAACATTGACATTAACTGTCTCTTACAATGAACAAATATTAGCCAATGAAGAAATACATTTTACTTTTGAAGTAGCCTTAAAAAATAATGTAAAAATAGTTGGTGTTAGTCCAAAAGTGAGTCTTGTGTCGGGTGATGGTAAATACGAAGTTATTCCTCAGAAAACCGATAAAGCGAATATTTTTATTAAATATTCCCTGACACGAAACTTTTCAGTGGCACAACTTAAGACTCTGGGCGAGGTTAATCCTGTTACCATGGCATTGATATCGGCTGCTGCTCCGGGGGGTCCTCCTCCCGATGGTCCTCCAGGTCCTCCGGGTGGTCCCGATGGTCCTGATCTTGGTCCTGATCCTGATCTTGGTCCTGATCTTGGTCCTGATCCTGATCTTGGTCCTGATCCTGATCTTGGTGCTGACCCTGGTGCTGACCCTGATCCTGATCCAGGTCCTGTTATATCCGGTTATTGTTTGGGTGGGACCACATATTTTGAAAATCAACTGGCTGAGATTCCAGATTGTGGGGATGATATGATTGTTCAAAATATGGTATCCTGTGATGAGGTTACTGATGAGGATCAATGTACCCAAAACCCAACTTGTAATTGGAATGATACGATTCCACTAAATGGTGCCTGTGAAAATCCCAATATGAAAAGATACTTTTGTTCAAACAAAAAGGCGAATTGTGCATTTCTGAAAAAGACTTGGAATGGCACTTCGGGTTATAACCAGGTTCATTCTTAAAATATTATTCAGAAACGTAATTTTTATTTCGTTAAAAGTTCTATAAATCTAATCATCTTTAAAATATTCTTCAGAATTGATATTTTTATCATCAATAAAAAGATCGTACGCAGGTTTTCCCATACGCAATTCGTGCAACCACAATTTTTTATTTTATTAATTTAATAAAAATTAATAAAATAGACACCTAAACTTAATATAATTTAAAATACAAATATATTAAATATATTAAATATATTAAATAAATATGAATTTATTTAAGAATAATAAAATTTTAAACGATAATAAAGAACTTGAAAATATAACCTCTCAACATATTTTTATATTAGCTGGAGGTCAATTACGTAATGGGCGTGTAAACGAATGGGTGAAAGAAAGATTGGAAATTTCAATTAAAATAGCCAAACAAAATTGCAAATCAATTATATATTGTATAGGGGGTGGAACATATCATAAACGACCGATTTTAAATATATATAATCACGTAATTCACGAAAGTAAAAGTTGTTCTAATTATTTGATAGAAAATGGATTTGAACCACAAAGAATTAGACGGGAGTGGGCTTCGTATGATACAATAGCCAATGGTTTTTTTTCTTTTACTAATTTTATCATACCATTAAAAATTAAAGATTTTGTATTGGTAACATCTGAATTTCATATGAAAAGATCAAAAATAATATTTGATTTTTTTAATAAAATATTTCAATTAAATATCAAAATGCAATATGTGGTATCTGAAAATAATATGGATAATGAATTGCTTTTATTAAGAACTAATCGTGAAAATAAAAGTACAGAATTATTTATAAATAATATTGTGAATAAAATTAATACAATACAAGAATTTGTTGATTGGTTTTATATAGAACACAACGCTTATAATAATATTAATGATAGTAATAAAAACAATAATATAAATCAAAAACTTAAAGATAGTTATTAATTATTTTATAATGAATAAATTTTTATTTGTTATGGGAAATGGTTTGGCTTATGGATAAGTTCCAAAAGGGAGGGACAGATGATATATATAGAAAATAATGGATTATCTACACTAATTACACTATTGTTTCAGAAGCTTATGGATAATGTGAAAAAATAACAGTGGATATATATACTTAAACAAAGTATATGTTAGGTAATTATAATGGAAATTATATCACAAAATAGAAAAAAATTATATAATTTAATACATGATAAAAATATAGTTCTGGTAGGTCCGGCGACATATCTTAATAAAAAAGAAATTGGGGCATTAATAGATACATATGACTTAGTAATAAGATGTAATCGAGGACATGGTTTAATTAAAGACAAAAAAAATTATGGTTCGCGAACGGATATATTATATCATTGTGTTAATGATGATGAAGAAAATGGTGGTAAAATTACTGATAAAATGTTAAATGATATAAAGTATATAGTTGGAGCATATCCAATTTTATCACAATTGGATAAATCAACATTTCAATTTGGGACAATACGAGATTATAACAAAATATTATCAAAAAGAGAATTGTTGGATAAATTTACAAGTGTTGAAAAAAAAAGTTATTTAAGATTAGAACAAAATGTTGGATGTAGACCAAATACGGGCATATCTGCAATATATGATATTTTGTTGAATAATCCAAAAAAATTATATATAACTGGATTTACATTATTCAAAGATGGATATTCAAAGCATTATAGAAATAAAATTGATAAAAAAACAGTAACCGAAGAAAACAGTAAATATGCTGTATTGGATAGGATGATGAAAGAGACATATAAAGGGAGTCACGATCAATATTTAATATATATTCATCTAAAAAAAATGATATTAAATAATGATAAAGTAAAATTGGATAATGAATTAAAAAAAATATTGGAACTGGACATAAAAGAATATGGAGAAAAAAATCAATTAAAAAATAAAACGGATAAAGAGATTTTTTATTATTATTTATATAATGAATAAAAATATGTTTTATAATTATTATTCATTAACTGAATATTTAAATAACCCAGATTTGAATTATAAAGATTATGTTATAACATTGCTGGGATACACACATATAAATAATGATGGAAGTAGACATACAAATTGGTTTCCATGGAATAGATTTAAAGACGTTTATGAAACAATTGGATATAAATGCGAATGGGTAGAATTAAAAAATTTAATACGAAAAGATGAAAAAAGATTATTCGTAACTTGGAATAATCCTACTTGTGCCGAATTAGTAAATTCAAATAATTATAATAAAGGAGACGTAATATTTCAAAAATTAACATCGTTAGGAAAATATGATAATGGGGTAAATTGGACGAGTAATCCCCACGAATGGAATAAAAAATGGAAATGGACTATGTATAAGATGTTGGAGGAACATATAGATAAAGGATATGATGTTTATGGATTTGGTTGTAAGAGTGATTATATTGATTATCCGGAAAAAAAAAGAATATGTGAGAAATTAAAAAAACGCATATTTTGGCTAACATGGGGAGGAACTCCCTTTAATTTTAAAGAAATAATAGAATCACAACCCAATATGGAAAATTTATCAGGAGAAATCGGATTTGTAGGTAGTAAATGGGGGGTAGTAGGAAGAGGAAATATAGATGCTTGGGATAAATATTTAAGTCCATTAGATAATAATTATAATTTCAAAAGATATGGTGGGATAGGTTCCAAAATGCTAACTGATGAAGAAATGAAAATAGAACTTAAAAAATACAAAATATGTCCCATAATACATGCACCATCTTGGCAAGCCGAAAAAGGAGTGCAAGATAGATTTTATACCGTATTTATATGTGGAAGATTCGGGATATGTGATAATTTAGGTGCTGTAGACATATTTGGAGATGAAATAAAAGATATTTGTGAAATAAACAAACAAAAATATTTTGATAAATCATCATATTATCTTGAAAATGTAAAAGAACAGGAAAAATATATTAAATATATTCAACAAAAAATAAAAACAAAATATAATTTTTATATTCAATGGTATAATATTATGTGTGGAAAGAAGAATTTTTAATTATAACCAATATTAATCCATTTATCACTAGGATTTTTAACTAATATATATTTTTTATTTACACATCGTACATAGTCATAAAAATAAATTTGTTCATTTTTTCGGCGAATTTGTTTCCAACAAGGTTTTATTTGTGTAAAATATAAAGCTATAATACCCTGATCATTTGTTATACTGATAGGATATTTCAAGAGTAAATTATAAAGATCATTAAATGTATTTTCACAAATGATTTTAGTATCGTATAATAACATTGTTGTTTGAAAATAAGGCATATCCATTTTATATTGTGATTTCAAGTTCTTATATAAGCAGTGTGTTTTTACAAATTGATCGCCAATTTTCAAACCTTTTCCGGGAGTTACTGGATTTGTAGTACCTGTCTCATTGTCTACACCATCTCTATTAGCTAAAAGAGTATGTTCTTTAATTTCATTTAAAATTGGAGAAATATCATCATAAATTTCCATACCACAATCTAAATATAAAACATAATCCCATTTTTTGAAAAATTTATCAAATAAATATAATTTATGATACTGAAAACGTTTATAAAACCAATGTGAAGGTCTGGCTAATTTTTGTTGTTTACTTAAAAAGTTATTATCACTTAGAATAGGTAAATTAGGAAAATATTTAACTATTATCTTGTTTTGAATAATAAAATTATTATTATGTATATTTCTTAAATCATCCCCAACAATTAAACAAACCGTACCATTATACTTGCCATTGTATCTTAATTTAATGAATGTATCTTGAAACTTTTTAAAATATTTTGAGTCACAAGTAAAAACAGTACAAATACTCATTATATATGTATACGGATTTATTATTTAAACAATAATAAATAATAAATAATAAAATGAATACAAATATACACATTGTTTGGATACAAAGTTTAAAATATAATCATAAAAATCCATTAATACCCAAAGGCATTAAAGATAATTATGAAAAAATAATCACACTAAATAAAAATATTAAATTTAATAAAAATATATGGTATGATGAGAATATAATACATTTAATTAAAAAAACATTTACACCATATTTGAATATTTACAAAAATATTAGAGATTTGAGATTTAAATCTGATTTAGCAAGATTATTGATATTATATGTATATGGGGGTATATATATAGATATAGATCAGAAATCATTAAAAGGTTTTACATCTTTCGATAATATTGTTGATAAAAATTTAGTAATAGTATTTAATAATGGAAAAGACGAATTATCAAATGGTTTTATTTATGTGAAAGAGAGAAAAAACGAATATATAAAATTATGTTTGGAATCTTATATTGAAATTATTAAAAAAAAAGAAATTGGCGCATGTAAAGTAATGAAAGAAATTTTTGATAAGATGCATAAAAACATGAAAATAGGAGAAAATGAATATATAACAATATTACAAGAAAGACCGACAAAAAATTTGGAAAAATGTCATTCAAAAGAAGAATTTTGGAAATCCTTTTATATATTTAATTCTAATAACGAACCTATTATGAAATCTAGATATGATAATTATTATAAAGATAGACGTTCATTTAATAATTTAGTTATTTTTAGATAAATAAAATATATATTTTATAGATGATGTTGAATTTTAAGAATTTTAAGAAGTTTGCTTTTGATAATTACGACGATGACTATGTAAATGACATTAAAAAAGGCATTGATAAAATAAATTTTAGTGAATATGGTTTTAAAGTTAAAGGACAATTAGGATACTCATTATTAGTTAAAAAAATTAACTAATTTATTAATTGCCAATTTACTAGTTTTTAATACTGCATCAACAGTATTAGAGCCATTATGTGATCCGTAAATATTTTGTTCATAATTCATTAATTTGCTATTTTTGGCCAACGGTTCTATTTCAAATACGTCAAACCCGACAGATTTTACATATCCTTCATCTAATAATTCCATAACATCATCTTCTACTACGATTGGTCCTCTAGCAACATTAATAAGTATTACACCTTTATTTGCTAATTTAATTACTTCTTTATTTATCATTTTATTAGTATGTTTATTAAGTGAACATGTCACTACGATATAATCACACCATTTTACCGCTTCTTGTAAATTATCACAAATAGTGACTTCTTGAATATTTTGAGGTATTTCTAATTCTTCATTATATTTACATTTTATTTTTCTTTTCAAATCATGATAAAATCCAGGGTCACTTACATTTACCTTTAAATTAAACGCCAAACATTTCCTAGCTACACATCTTCCAATATCTCCAAAACCCACCAATGCTACCTTTAATCCTGTAAGAGTTCTACCTGCTGGTTTATACCAATTACCAGTTCTTACTTTGTTATTTATAATATGAGTTTCCCTAGTAAGAGTTAATAAATAATTTATTGCAATATCTGATACTTCTTCGCCAAACATTGCTGGCGTATTTGTGACTGGGATATTATGCTTTTTACATGCTGCAAAATCTACATTATCAACTCCCACACCCCATTTTACTAATGCTTTTAATTTACCTTTTTTACCAGTAGCAATAACTTTTTCAGTACATTGATCATCTCCTATAATCCAACCATCATAATTTCCTATAATTTCACATAATTTATCTCCTGACATAACTGCTGTGAATTCAGGTACATGGATATCAAACCCATATTTATCCAGTTCGGTTTTTAATTTTTCAAGTTGATTTATCATTGGAGGACAAGTTAATAAAATTTTCATATTATAATTATTTAAATATATTTGGTTTTAATATATTTATAATGAAGATTTATGCTATTATTCCTATTAAACATAACTCAGATAGGGTTACTGGTAAAAATTATAGAGACTTTAATGGTAAACCTTTATTTTATTGGATAATTAATACAGTTTTATCAAGTACTTATATTGATAAAATTATTATTGATACGGATTCTGATACTATTAAAGAATTAATTCCTGATTTTTTTGACACAGAGAGAATTATATTATATGATAGACCAAATCATTTACATGGTGGACATATTGCAACAAATGACCTTTTTATAAATGTTATACAATCATTAAAATTAGAGGCTGATTATTATTTTCAAACACATACTACAAATCCACTCCTAAAAACATCCACTATAAATAATGCAATAGAAACATTTATTGAAAAGAAAAAGGAGGGATACGAAAGTTTATTTTCAGTTAAAAAACATCATACAAGATTTTATGATAAATCGGGTGATGATATGAACCATAATAGATTTGAACTTATCCCTACACAAGACTTGGATCCTATATATGAGGAAAATTCTTGTATGTATTTATTTACTAAGGAAAGTATTTTAAAATATAATGCTAGAATAGCAAAAAAAGCATATTTATATGAAATGTCCGATATTGAATCTACAGATATAGACTGGCCTGAAGATTTTAACTTAGCAGAAATATTACATCAAACACAACTATAACAATAAATAAAATTTTTATAATTAATATTATTGGTATTATATTTTGTATTATATATATTTAATGAACTACTAACAATAATGCTAGGTGATAAAATTTTAATAACAAATTTAATATTATTTAAATACATTATAATATAATAATTTAAATTTATTATTATATTATTATTAAATGAAATACTTAGTAATCACAGGTGCAAATGGAGGTATCGGTAGGGCGATATGTAAATTATATAAAAAAAATGACTGGTTTATTATTGGATTAGATATCCATGATAATGAAAAAAATAATTTTATAGATGCATACTATAAAGTTAATTTATTTAATTCCCTTGAAATTAAAAATTTTATTCAAAAAATAGAAAAAGTAAATTGTTTTATACATTGTGCTGCTTATCAATCCTGTAAACCTATATGGGAATATACAGAAGAAGAATGGGATAACAGTTATAAATGTAATGTTAAATCTGTTTTTTTATTTATAAAATATGGTATTGAAATATTTAAGACATTTAAAACTAATATAATCAATATTGCTTCTATACATGCATCCAATACATCGGGAAATATATCAGCATATGCATCATCAAAATCAGCACTTGTTGGACTAACTCGTAATTTAGCGATTGACTTAGCAAAATTTGGAATTAGAGTAAATTCAATAAGTCCTGGAGCTATTAATACTCCTATTTTAAAAAATCATTTATCTAAGGAAAAACTTAAAACATTGGAAAATGCACATTTGCTTAAAAAAATAGGAGAACCCATTCAAATAGCAAAAACATGTTTGTTTGTTAATGAAAATGATTTTTTTAATGGTAATAATATAGTTATTGATGGTGGTGTAACTTGTCAATTAGTTTCTGAATAATCATATTTCCACAGTTATTTTTTTTACATTTTCCATTAATAACTCTTCTTTTATAATTTTATAATTTAATGTAGATAATCCATTATCCTTTATATATCTTTCTTTCTCTTCTAGTCCAACATTTTTCCATATATTATATACAAAATTATGATTTGGCATTTTCTTATCTCTTTCTCCCGAATCAAAAATTGTAAAATACTTTTCTTTATTTGGATTATTATTTAAAATATTTTTCGTTATATTTACTTTTTTAAATTCAGCCCTATTTTGCAAATCTTTATCTTCACACCCCCACCCCCAAAAATTATTAGGAAATCCATTTATCGTTTCAAATGTTGAACTCTTCATCTTTATTATACCACCCAATGTATTACAACATGATGTATATATACCCACTATTCGGTGGTCTAATACATCTTTCTTATATATTGACTTTATTGTTTCCTCTGTTGGATTTATATCTACATCATGTGTAAAATAATAATCACTTTCACTCTCCATAAATCCTATATTTAATGTCTTTCCACGATTAAATGGTTTACCATCCACCTGCTCTATTATTAATATTTTTAAACCTTCTAGATGCTTATTTAATAATGGATAACTATTATTTAAAAAATATTTTAAATCTGACTTCCTATCTCTATATGGTATTAATATCGTATTTATCATATATAATATTTATTTATTAATATTTAACTCACTTTAAAAAGTTACATTGTAATTATCATTTTTTAATACTATATAACCTGCTCATTGCACAACGCTTTTTTGTCTCACCTTTTATATCTTTCCTCTTCAGATATAAATCAAATTCTATAGCTAATCATCCCCATTATAAACTTTATTTTACTAATTTTAATGTAAATTTTCTACCTTCATTCATGATTATTTGATATCTAACATGTTGTAGTCGTGTCAATATCGCAACGACTTCATCTTGATCCGATTGATTTTTTACACTAAACTGTACGCAAATATATCTTGGAAAAATATTTTCATTCAACATATCGCTCAGTACTTTAACCTCTACACCAGAAGTGTTTAATTTTAAAACATCTATATCAAAATGATCGCGTTCGTCCTTTATATTTTTCAATGTATTTGTGGATACTTCGTTATATTTTTCGCCAAATACACCTTCTTTCAATGATTGTGATACATATTGTTCATTATCTTGTTTATAAAATTTAACATTTTCTTTCTTTTCAATCCATAACCCCTTTTCAATAAATTCTATTTTTTTTATATCAGGTTTCAATGGATACATAATACCATAATAGTCTTCTTGGATATCTCCTGACATTTTCCATTTGATTTTTTCATAAAAATGAACAACTTCGTCGTAGTGGATTTTCGCCCTTTTCGTCGGATCTACCAATACAATGTTGCATTTATATTTATCGGATAATAACATGTCAAATGATATATCTTCCCCCACTCCAACCGAGTATATAATGCTATTTTCATCCAAGTCCATTTCTTTGGGTAATACCCAACCTCCATACTTAGTACCCAATCGTTCTAATTTGGCCATTTATAAATTATTATATATTTTTATTTTTAATATGATTATATTTTCTAAATACTTATATTTTTTAAATATCTATATTTTTTTGTGAACTGAATAATAATATGTCACTGGTCTATCATTTGTTAATGTGCATTTATTACAACCAAGTGGATGATATTTCCCGTCAAATTGCCACATCCATACTCCCAATTTATCGTATAAAAACATATATATTAAAAATGGATATATTACAGGTGATATAATTGTTGCAATTACAGATAATATATCAGCGGGTTCTTTCAATGTCCCCGGTGTGCCAAAATGTAATTTATTTTTAATACTGGCATAATAATAATCAAATGTTCTGTCATATAACCCAAATTTTTTAAATAATTTGGTATTGTCTATTATATCATACAATCGTTTATCTTTTTCATCTGGTAAATAACTACCACCATAACTTCTATCCAATAAATGAGACTGAAACGAATTATTATGACCAGGTCTAACATGTAAACATTGTGTAAAAAGATGTTGTTTTTTACTATTTATTTTAAACCATGGCGATATATTTTTCATTAGTTTATTTACATTTTGTTTTTGTTTATTATATAATTTTTCTGGACAACTGATGTATGATTGTGTCAAATGTTCAAGACTTCCGGGGAAAATAATATGATCAAATCTATTATGAAATTTTTTATTCGGTAATCTATAATCATGACTATAAGCCTCAATATTTTCAGAATTTAAACGTTCTACAGCCACCTCGGATAATGTTATACCAACAGGGTTAACATTTTTACTTTTAAGATATTTTAAAAATTCACCAGAACCGCATCCACATTCTAAAACAGTTTCGCCCGGTTCAATATTAAGTATTTCCATCCAATTTTTATATTTTCTGGAATCGTTTTTTTCCTGAGATTCTGTTTTGGATTCTTCGTTTGGATAATAACCATCCGAATAATTACCTGTTCCCCCACCACCTTTTCTTAAATAACTTTTGTAATGCCAAATATCGGTGATATCGTAAAACATTTTGGTTTTATCAGCCGCTGGATAAATATCCATTATGCAAAAACTATACAAAATTTCATTTATGACAAATATTATCATATTCAAAAATAAAAAAAGTATATTATTCGTTTTTGAATACAAAATTACACCAATCATGATAAAAAATACATTCAAAAATATGATCCGGTTATTGAAAATTTTGTAAATATTTGGTAAAATAAAAACCATTATTATCCCATATATAATAATCACTATTTCCAATATTTTCTTTTTTGATTTTCCATCTTTCATTATTTTTGTCATTATTTTTTTCATCACCATTTTATATATATAATAAATAAGATAATGTTGTATCCCATGCATTATCGCTATGTACATTTCTTTGATACCATTCAAAGCAAGCTTTTGACATTTCTTTCCATTTATTTTCAGACATATTCATCTTTCCACGCATTTCTTGTGGAGTTTCAGCTGTAAGATAATGTACATTTTCAATAGGTGGATCCAAATAAGATTTAATTGACACTTCTTTTGTTACAATGGGAACTGTTCCAAAAGCCATTAATTCCACCTCTCTATGACATTTACTACCATAACCTCTAAGACACAAACCAAACTTGGAATTTCGCAACTTATCCAAATATTCTTCTTGTGTAAATTTATGTTTACTTCCCGATGTACAATGGTATTCTGTTAAAACATTATCCCAATCCTTATGTTCTCTATATTTTTGTTGTACGGTGTTTTCAAAATTTCCAATAAAAATACTTTCTATCTTTCTCTCAGAATATTTTTTCAAATCTTTTTTTAAAAGTGATTCTAAGACCATAGGTCTTCGTGGCCAGAAAATCCACGACATTGCATTATTTAATCGTTTTCCTTCAACATTAATATCGCCATTACCCAATAAAACTTTATAAGCTGTATTTACTTCATTGTTGAACCATAAATCAGTTGGTCTGTCATATAGTAATATATTATTAAACCAAATATGACCACTATTAGCGTTTAATTCCAATTTAAGATCTGTATTTTTGTTCATTAATAAAATTAATAATTCGCGAAAACTATCGTTTGAATGATTCCATGGTGGAATCATTGGTTGTTTCGGTAGTTTAATTTTCCAACATTGGTCAACCATACGAGAGATAATTGCCAATGTTTTATAATCTTTGATTTTCTTTAAATTTGCGATGATAACATTGTTAAATAATGCAATATCTTGCCTCTTTTCATGAAAATGTGTATGAACAAATGTCAATGGTTTATTTTTATACATAATTTTATTATTTTTGATTGATATGTTTGAAATTATTTTATCTGGGGTTTCTACCGATTGTGTAATTCTCCACCAACTAAAATTATAATTTTCACCAAATTCAAAATGATCGTATTTTTCCACCAAGTCTTCAATGGACGCTTGATCAAAATATCGGGATGTTTTCGTAAATTTAATCCAATCGTCTTTGATTGTTTTTTGATTTGTCCAGAGTACGCCACCATTGTAATACCCGTATCTATCAGTATCTGTCTTTTTAATATAATGTGGAGAGACTCCCAATTGTTTAGTATTGTCAATGTCAATTGGTCCCAATAATAAAATATCCGCATCCAAGAATAATGTATCCTTTTCATGTTTCAATGCCTCGTCAATTGCATATGCTTTCATCATTTGAAATTCGGACCAAATATCCATTTGAGTCATTTGTTGTCTATTTAATCCTGAATATTTGTTTAAATTTTCTATCCATTTGACATTTAATTTCAATGAGGGTGTATAATTTTGAATTGCTTTTTTTGTTTGTGAATCAATTAAACAGTACACGTTTGAATCTGCGTGATGTATTGATAAACTTAGTAATAATCCAAATAATTCTTGGTGACACCCGAATGTAGATAAGCAGCAAAATGAACTTGGTTTCATATTTATTTAATTTTGTTTGTTTGTTTTTAAATAATTTTTTTTAATTTTTTTCTTTGAAAAAACATCAAAAAAAATTAAATAAAGATTTTACCTAATTTTTTTTGATGTTTTTTCAAAGAAAAAAATTAAAAAAAATTAAATTTATCAACCAATTTTGCGCATTTCGTCGTCATCATTTGAAATTGGCCACCTCTCCCTTCCGGTGTATATCTTGGTTCCCCACCTTTGTTTAAAATCCTTTTTCTTATCGGCCAATATTTTTTATTTTTTATATAAATATTGGTTATCCAATCATCGCAAAACCAATTTTTTATTTCTTCAGGGAAATAAAAACCAAATACTTCCATATGTTTTCGCGATACAAACGTTTGCGTTAATATAAATTTGCATGTCATATTATGTTTTGCATTATATTGGTCTCGTCCCCAATCAATAGGACCGGTGATACCTTCGTTTAAATGTTTTACCATCGTCGTTATACATTCTGACACCCACCCCTTATCTAAAAATTCAATATCGTCCCCACATTGGTAGAAATAATCGCACCCATCATCATACGCCGTTTTAAATGCAAAATTCCACATTTTCGTCACCCAACCCTTTTCTATATCACCGCTTATAAATTTAATTGACACATTTTTAACAAGTTTTACAAACGATATTATACTTTCTTTTTCTTTTGAATATATCGGATCATCTTCATCCACAACAACATAAATTGTATAAAAAATATCCTTGCCGCCCTTGCCACCGCATTTTTTATCATAGGTTTTTATAAAACTTTTCAGAAATATTTTATATAAATAAGAATCTTTGTATGATTTACAATTCAATCCTTTCGTTGTACTTGGTATTAATATTCCTACTTTATAAGACATTATTTATTATTATTGTTGAAATATTTAATATTTGTTTTTTATATATTTGATTTTTTTATATATTTTTTTGTATATTTGATTTTTTGTATATTTGATTTTTTGTTTTTACAAATTAGTTTAAATAAATACTAATATATTTTATAAAAAATGTCTATCTTAAATCCACGATTACCAGATTTACCAAGTATTGCCTTTTGGACAGGAACTTCCGCGGCTACTTCCGTGCTATTAATAGGGTTCGCAAATTTAAAAAATGGTCGCTTATTAGATTGGAAAGAATACGCCTTATGGGGTATATTAGGCGCGATAATTGGCACAAGGTATAGTTTTACAAAAAATTGTTTGTTATAATATTCAAGCGACGTATTTTTTTAGAATAACGTCAGGTAATAAAGTTTCTTTTAATAATTCTAATTTCTTGAAACATTTATTAATTGTAACTTCGCTTGTTTTACTTGCCAAATTAACATTTTTTTTACTAATATTTAAATTGCAATTTCTTGAAACAAAATATATTATTCCCGCCGCTACCGATTGAGGAGTATTTTCCGGAATTAAACGATCCCTATCTATTTTTAATGCCACAAATTTACATAATTTGGTTAATTCGTTATTAATATTTAATCTGCTGCAAAATCTTTCTATAAATGCCAAAGGTTTTGTTTGATGGAAAAACGTTTTTTCACTACCAATTGTTTCATTTTCCACCGTATTTAAAATATGTACCGCATTTTTACAACCTTTCGTTGAACTTGAATTATCTAAATGAAATATTTCAGCTATTTCTTTTGCTGTTCTTGGGTAATTAAATATTCTACTAGCCAAATAAATACTAGCTGCTATAATACCGTCGCGATTACATCCTCTAAATGTTTTTAATTCAGAAATTTTCTTATGTTGTTTCAAAGCTTCATCAATTATTATTTTCGGTATTCCAGCATTACGTGAATATATTATAATTCTTTGAAATTCTTCATATCTGGCTTTTTCTTTATAAGGCATTGATTGCCAATCGGTATATCGTTTAATTCTTTTCATTTGATATGAAGATTTATAATTCAATAAAATTCTACAAGCATACGATGATTCTCTTAGAAGAGGGTTTATGGGCATACCACACCGAGTAGGATCGGACATTTTATTATCATTTGCACCATAATATCGCCATTCCGCCGTTGAATCTAAACAATCTTTATATATTATACCACATTTATCATTTGAACATATTAGAAATTTTTCTTCGGATAATAATAATTTAGCTGCACATAATTCACAATTTTCTCTACTTCCAACCTTATTTTCAGAAAATAATAATTCTAGGTTTTCAGTTTTTTCATTATTACAATCTTTTAATAATTTCCAAATAGCTTCTTTCTTTTTCTTATTGTTCTTATTTTTTTTTATTTTTTTTGTCCCATCGTTAAAAGTTGACATTTTATTATTTCTAATATTATATTTTTTATATTTAAATTCAATTTATTTATTAATACAGATGGAAAATAATTTAACAAATATTATTTTGACAAATAATATTGTAAATATGGAAAAAAAATATATTCATAATTTTTTACATTTTGATTATTGCAATAAAGAATATAATATTCTTCAAAAAAAAATATCCGATTTAAACTCTACCGATACATTATCAAACATTGGGTCCGAACAAATATCCAAATATTACATAAAACTAACACATTTATTTGCTACTATTTTTAATATTACTTCAAATGATTTTTATATTCAGGATAATAAAATGATTATTTCTACCGATATTTCAAATTGCATTCCTGAAATTAAATATTTATATAAAACATTATTTGATTATGACAATAATAAATATGTTTTAAATACGACAGATATTGAAACGTATAATAAACATCTTGATTATTTTAATAATTTTTTAACAAAACATACGTATAAAAGCTATAAAAATATTAATTTAAAAAATATTTCAAATAGAAAGATCAACCAAAATAAATTAATTTTTGAATCAAACTTTAATAACTATACTTATTATTTAACAATATTATTGCAAAAAAATAAAAATATACGCGAATCAATTATGACAATTATTAATAAACATTTCATATTTCAAGAAGATCACATAAAAAATATTATATCCATGAAAATATTAGATGAAATTATTACCACTATTAGAAATATGTTAATTGCACATTTCTTTGATATAGAAAATGCTTTTAAAAATGTTATTCATTTTTTTAAATTATTTTTATTTGAACAGTTCCATAATACAATTGAAAATAGAATAAAATTATTATAGGTCCACTATTATGGGTCCGTATTATCAAAAATTGCAATATCTAAATCAATATTTTCACATATTTTTTTTTTATGGCCTTTTTATCCTTCACGCGATCCGTATCTTTAATGCTCCCATAAACGCTATTCGCCATTCCCAACCTTTCATGTATCAGTTTGTCATTCTTTTCCCATCCTGGGTGATTCAATTCCCAATGATAGAGTACTTCTATTTGTTTTCTTTGAACATCATTAATAGCTTTATTAATGTTTTTATTATCATCGTCTTTTTCCCATGAGTTTGTATTTTTTACATAAAAATGTAACCTTTTTTTATCGCTACAATGGATGGGCCTCTCCTTCGGGTCTAAATGTGCCAATTCTTTCACAAATACATTACTTATACCTTCCACAAATCCATTTTTTTTAGTATAATGCAAATCGTCTATGGATAATTTCAATTGATTTAAAAAATCTTGTATACTCATCGCTTCTTTACATTTTGTATTTAAAAACACGTTAATTGATAATTTATTATTTATTATAGTATTTCCTGTATTTGGGATCATTTTTTTTATAATTTTTTGTTCTTTTAAAATTTTTTGCAAATTTAATTCTAAATTTGATAAATCAATGGTTTTTTTATCCTGTTTTTTATCCTGTTTTTCATCACGAGGTCCATCCTGATGTCCATCCTGATGTTCACCACGATGTTCATTTTTTTTATGCCTTATTAAATTAAATTTTTTTTTTGTCGTGAATGTACATTTTGGACAACTAAATAATTCTAAATGTTTTGTTGTTTTTAAATGACGGTTATAATTACCTATTTTATCTGTTATATAATTACAATTTGCACAATTAAATATTTCTATTTGTGTTGTTTGATTATCCGTTATACAATTTACACAATTAAATAATTCTAAATGTTTTTTTGTTTTTAAATGACGGTTATAATTACCCTTTTTATCCGTTACATAATTACACTTTACACATTCAAAACAACTCATATATATAATAAAATTTTATATTTTTATATATATTTTATTATACTTTTCTGAAAAATTAAAAAAAAAACACGAAAAAACAGGCTTAAAATCAAAAAAGTGAAAAAAACTCTAAAAACACGAAAATGACGATTTTTTGGACAAAACCCCTATGCCGTTTTGCGTTTTTTTGAAAAAAAAAAAAAATGTTTTTTTTTTGGAATAAACAAGTCGTTTTTTTTTTCAACAGACATTGTGGTTTTCACCCAGTTTTACTAAAAAAGAGGCACTTACCATGACCGTTTTTTGACCACTTGTTGAAATTATTTTTAATACATAACATGGTGTTCAAAAAGTTTGCTGTGTTTTTGAAAAGTTGCCATGCAGTGGCCGTTTTTTTTATTTTTTTCCTCCCAATTCCTCATTTATAGCTTTATGGTAAGGCATTTTTAAAAAATAGAATTTTTTAAATCAACTGATATAAGGGTTGAGTAATTGTTAACAGTTTAAATTATGCAGCGATAAAAACTAGAGAGCTGGAATGAGCCTGACCACGAATATTCAATGCACAAAAATATGGTTGCTGGGGTAGATGGTAACAAAACTTTTCGCCACGATGAATAAAAACAAGGAGCCAAAAGGAGCCAAAGGAGCCACCCATAAATGGTAACAATATAGATAATTCACAAATATTTTTTGCTTGGGTTATCGTAACAAAAAAAACCTTATGCAGCGATATGCTCATTTTCAACACTGACTAATAAAAATAAACACACCCGAGTTATGGTAACGATGTGTGAAATTGCTCCTGATTGGCTCCTTTTAATTCCAAAACGCATTTTTTTTGTATTTTTTTATTTTCAACAGCGATACCAAATAATTTGTTACCATAAGAACAGAGCATAAGGAAAAAGTGAAAAAGTTTTCTTTCGACCATAACCTAGGGAAAAAAAAGTTTAAGCAAAAAAAAAAAAAACTTTTCTCGGATTGTTGATTTTGGACATTTTAAAAATGTCCAAAATCGTCTTTTCCAAAATACTTTTGATTTTTTTTCATCAAACTTTATTTATGGTGTAAGACAAAAAAATAGAAATATAAAAATAAGACCACGCGTTACCATAAAACGCCAAAATAGTTTTCTCAAAAAAAAAGTGCAGAAAACTATTAAAAAAAAACTCAAAAAAACACGCAAAAAACGCGTTTTACTTTTTGCAGTTGTTACCTAAAATTATTTTATAGTAATATTTTCAATGGTCTTTATCATGTCAGTATCGTAAATAAATTTACCACTCGGTTTATAAGATGATATATTTTTATAATTTATTTTATTTTTTACGGCGACAGTTGTTGTTTTTTTAGATAAAAGTTCATTAATATTCATGGGTTCTTTTTTTTTATTTGATTTGATAATTACATTGCCAAAACCATCAATATTTACCCCTGTTTTTTTTTTATAATCCTGTCTCTCATAATAAGGAATATAATGATTCCAGGATATAAATAACATATTTGGATTTGTATATTTTATTTTAAACCCATTTTCCATTAATTTATCAATAATATAAGTTGTACATATTCGGATATCGTATCGCGGCAAACCCAAAATAAATTCGGGAATTATAAAAAAACAGAAACATTCGCTATTTCGCATTCTCGCAGTTGTTTTTATTTTTTTATGAATTCTCTCTAAAATTCTATCATACACTTTTAATTTATGATCATGTGTGTATTTTTTGTTTTTATACAAGTCATCTAAATTAATTTTCTCGCTCATCAATTATGTTTTATTTAGAAAAAAAAAAAACATAAAAAAACTTAACCATTTATAATTAAAAATGATAAAAACCGTCGTTATATCTGGTGGTGATTTAACATTTTTATCCATGTTGGGTGCTTTAACAACATTAGTTAATGAAAAATTCATTGATTTATCTAAAATAGAAAATTTTTACTGCGTTTCATGTGGTTGTTGGATTGGTTTATTCATGCAACTTAATATTGACCTCTCAATTATTAAAAAATATTTTATTGAAAGACCCTGGGAAAAATTATTAACCATGGGTTCCGCGAGTATTTTTAATTTATATAGTTCTCTGGGGTTATTTAATGTCACTATTTTTTATGAAATTTTTAAACCGTTATTGAAAATGTGTAATTTAAATGTTAATATAACCATGAAAGAGCTATATGAATATTCAAAAAAAGAATTTAATATATATGTTACAAAATTTTCAGATTTATCATTGGTTTGTTTTAACCATATCAATACACCCGATATTAAAGTATTGGATGCCTTGTTTATGTCGTCCACAATACCAATTTTATTCATACCAATAAAATATAAAAATAATTATTACATTGATGGTGGTTATAATTGCAATTACCCAATTACGAAATGTTTGGAAAAACATAAAGATTTATCAGAAATTTTCGGTATAAATACTGTATGGGATAATAATTCCCTTGAAGAATCCATTGATGAAAATTTTATTTCATTTTATATTAAAATAATTTATAAATTAGTACTGCATAAAAGAATAGAACACGACTCCGAAGTAATCATTAATACTATTAATGTACCCGCTGAATTTTTAACACTTGATCGTTTTTCGTATGTGGTTAATAATATGGATGTTAGAATGGCTATCATAAAAGAAGGCGATGAGGTTGCTAAAAAATTCATAAGCTCCCACATAAGTTCCCACATAAGTTCCCACGCTCCCACATAAGCTCCCATATAAGATCGCTTTATAAAGTTGCCTCAATAAATGCGTTTAAATTTTCTAAAGATGGTTCCGCTTCAAATTCAATTACTTCATTTTCTTTCACTAAAATTATAGTTGGGTAACCTTCAATTTTCTTTTTATATAATTTACTGAATTCGTCAATTTTCGCTTCGTCATTATCGCCGTCATATTCCACAAATTCAACCATATATTTGGTAACTAATTTACCGTCGTACCTTTTTTTCAATTCATCCCAATGTGCCATTACTTTTTTTGAATGTGGACACCAGGCAGCGTAAATAAAAAATATCTGTGCATCATTTGACACAATGGCGTCGCTGGTAAATTCGCGATTTTCAACGAATTTTGTATTTAATCTAGGCGCGATATATTTATTGTATACATATATGGCTGCTCCGATAAATATGGCAATTAAAGCAATAATAATAACAAATTTCTTACTTTTTAATTTAGATAAATTATTCATTATATTTATATATTAATAAATAAAAGATATTTATTAAACGAATTTAAATCATTAATTAAATGATTATATATATATGATAAGAACCTTTTGTGATAATTTGGAAAAAATTAGTATTACTAAATATCCAACGGATGAGATATTTTATAAAAATTTATGGTTGAAAAAATATAATATACAAATAGATAAACATTCAACAAAAAATATAAAAGAAACTATAAAAGCAAAAGTGGTAAAAAAAAAATATAGTTAAATGTATATGGTTAATTACAAAAAGGCCAAACAAAAGATCACAAAAAAGGCCAAGCAAAAGGCCAAAAAAAAGACCAAAAAAAAGACCAAAAAACGCACTTATAAGTTGAAGGATTATAATAGTGGCGATGGTATGTTAACAAGTGTTTGGGGTCCAGGGTTATGGCATTACCTACATACAATGTCATTTAATTATCCAGTCCAACCCACGATAGATGATAAAAAAAATTATAGAAATTTTGTTTTATCTTTGAAATATGTATTACCGTGCAAATTTTGTCGCATAAATCTTATAGATAATTTAAAAAAAATACCATTAAATGATAAAGTTTTAAAAAATAGGGCAAATTTTTCAAAATGGATGTTTTATTTACACGAACACGTGAATAAAATGTTAAAAAAAAAATCAGGGTTATCATATTGTGATGTAAGAGACCGTTATGAAAATTTTAGATCCAGGTGCAGTAAAAAAGATATAAATAAAAAATTAAATAAAAATTTAAATAAAAAAAAGAAAAAAGAAAATGGTTGCGTTGACCCAATGCATGGTAAAAAAAGAAAATGTGTTATAAGAATAATCCCTAAAGAAGTAAGAACACCCACATTAAAAATAGTAGATAATTTATAATTTTATTTAATAAAAAAATTATAAATTAAGAAAATGCAGCGAATGAATTTAATACAGGTTCAGCTGTACCTGCTCCAGCCCCATTACCATCAAGACTACCACCAGGTAATATACTGTCAACATTAGCGGCTGAATAATTTGGAACCTTTTTACACGTAAACGCTGGTTCTGGACATCTCTGTGGGGCTGGACATGGTGGTACTTTTGGACAATCGCCTTTACGCCCTTTAACATCTGGACATTTAGGACAATTTGGAGGAACCATTTGTGATTTAAGAATATATAGATGTTCTTGACCGGGTGGTATTTGATTTTTTGATATACCACTTTTGGCACCGTAAGATAATTTTTTGTTACTTGGGTTTGAATCTTGGAATGTGACACGGACATCCGGGTTGAATGTTGTATCTTCAAAATCACCTTCAACATTTTCGTCTTCTATTAAGCTTAATTCATCAGCATTATTGAATGGGTTATGTTTTTCACCATCCGAAGGTTTTGTTGGATTTTCAACCAAAGGTTTATCACTATAATCAATACCTGAGTTTGCACCAGATGAAGCGTTTTCATCTGTCATACCTTCAATAATACCCATACCCTCCAAAACTTTAATACCTAAAGAACTGGAAATAAGAACTGTTAATAATATTAGAAATAAATGTAATTTAGTTAATTTGATTTTCATTATATAAATTATATAATGAAAAAAATTTTTGTATAAATATAATATAATTTATAATATAATTTATAATATATAATGCCTGCATTAACACATAATAGAGTAAAAAATGGATTTAATGGTGGACGTAGATTATTACACGCGACACCTGGTATAAAATTTTCAAGAACACTTGATAAAGGTAACGCGATGAGAGCAAATGCTACTATTGGTGGAATTGGTTCAAAAAATAAATTTGTACGAGCCGCAATTAAACGTCGTATAGCCAATTCGGTTACTGGTGATTGTTGTTCAAAATAAACTTTTTTTTAAATTGATTTTAAATTACATAAAAATGATATTTTTATAAAAAAAATGTCAGTAATTGTATTTGATGTTGAAACGACCGGCTTGCCAAAAAGAAGAAATCGTCCATTTACGGATTTTGAGAATTGGCCTCATATTGTTCAATTAAGTTGGATTGTGTATAAAGATGGTTGTATTGAAAGTATTAATGATCACATTATTAAAATAGATAACAATATACCCGAAGAATCTATTAAAATTCATGGTATTACAAATGAAGTTATGAGAAGTGGTGAAAACATTGTAGATGTTTTGATGAAATTTAAACAAGATTTATCACATAGTAAAATGATAGTAGCTCATAATATTGATTTTGATACTTCAATTATTAGCGTTGAATTATTAAGAAATAATCTAAGAAATGTTATATATTTTTACAGAGGTATTAAATACTGTACGATGCATTCAACAAAAAAAATGTTTAAAAGGTGGCCAAAATTATCCAAACTACATGAAAAGTTGTTTAAAAAAACACCATTAAATCTTCATAATTCATTAATTGATGTGTACGTTTGTTTTAGATGTTTCTGTCAATATTATCATGGATATGACCCGGTATATGATACAACGGTTGTAAATAGTAATGATGCGAATATTATGGAGTTTCGTAATATGTTTAAGAAAAGTATTTTAAATAGTAAAAGATAATCATTATAAATATCATAAAAAAATGATTAAAATAATTTCAAAAGAAAATAAAGAATTTTTTTTTGAAAAAGAAGAAATTGCGTTGTCTGTATTTTTATCAAATTTTTTTAATAAAAATTTTTATAATTTTGATGACGACGAAGCAAACGAAGCAAATGAAAACGACGCAAACGAAAACGACGAAGACGACGAAAACGACGAAGACGAAGCAAAAATATTAAAACTGGATATATCAACATATTCATTAATAAAAATAAAACAAATGACAGAATGTATTTTAAAAAAACAAGAATGTTTAAAATATATAAAAATATCAGAAACATTTAATCTAACTGATTTTTTTATACTATTGGATGCTGTTAATTACTTACATATTGAAACAATTTTGTTAATTATGACAAATTATATAAAAGATAAAATTAATACCATGACGATAGATGATACCAAACGTTTTTTTAAATTAGAAAATGCGGATTTAGTGAATCCTGTGCGAATGGACATGTTAAACAACCTTTTATCCAATGAAATATTATCCTGAACACATATCGCACGTATCATCTTCCACAGAATTTCCCACAATAGAATTTTCAGGCTCTATTGTAAACTGTTGTGGTGAAGCTTTTGCCTTTGTTCTCAGATAATATAAACCGGTCTTCAATCCCTTTTTCCAAGAATACATATGCATTGAAGTTAATTTATCGTAAGTAGGATTTTTCATCCATAAATTTAAACTTTGACTTTGACAAATAAATGCGCCTCTATCCGCCGACATATCAATAATATCTTTCATTGGGATTTCCCAAACAGTTTTGTACTTATCTTTAATTTTTTGTGATAATTGATCTATATTTTGTATAGACCCATTATTTTTAATAATTTGGTTTTTAATATCTTCAGTCCATTTACCATGTTCAAGTAATTCTCTAATAAGATATTTATTAACCATCACAAATTCACCGGCCATTGTTCTTCTAACATAAATATTACTAGTAAATGGTTCAAAACATTCATTGTTCCCTAATATTTGAGAGGTTGATGCTGTTGGCATTGGCGCAACAAGTAAAGAATTTCTTAAACCATATTTTTTAATTTTTTGTTTGAGGTTTTTCCATGAATATCTGTTTGAAGGAGTTACATCCCACATATCAAATTGTAAAATACCTTTTGAAGCGGGTGAATTCTCAAAACTTTGATAAGAACCATCTTCAATTGCAATTTCCATACTGGATTCCAATGCGGCATGATAAATTGTCTCAAAAATGTTTTTATTAATTTTTTTTGCTTCCGGGGAATTGAAAGCAATATCCATTAAAGCAAAAGTATCTGCTAATCCTTGAACTCCAATACCAACTGGTCTATGTTTTTGATTTGATAATTTTGTTTTTGGTGTTGGGTAAAAATTAATATCAATTACTTTATTTAAATTAAAAGTGACGATTTTTGTTATTTTATGTAATAATTCATAATCAAATGTTGGTTTTAATATGTCTTTGAGTTCTTGATAGCCGCCGATTCTTTCATCGTTGATGAAAATCTGAGGCATTGTATTGATTGTTGTGCCTGTGCTGCTCGTGCCTGTGCTGCTCGTGCCTGTGCCTGTTGTGCTTGTGCTATATTTTTTATAAAATTCCTGTCTTTTATCGTCGGCCAAATTAATCTCTTCAAATTCAAAACCATTCAATAATAGTTTAGTTTTTTCACACCATTTACATCCTGTTTTTGTATAAACTTTAATAGATTTAATATAATTGTAATGCTCTTGACTTGGAGGTTTGATAAATTTAGATAACCCGATACTGGCCAAATTACAAACCGCGGTTTCTTCTGAATTTGAATATTCTACTATTTCACAGCATAAATTGCTTGACTTTATGGTGCCAAGATTTTTTTGATTGCTTTTTTTATTGCAGCTATCCTTATATAACATGTATGGGGTGCCCGTTTCAATTTGAGAATCTAAAATTTTAAGCCAAATTTTCCGAGCCTCAATCGTTTTATTTCCTTTACCTTCGGCTTCATATTTTTCATATAATTTAACAAAATCATCACCATAAACATCAGATAACCCAGGACATTGATCAGGGCACATTAATGTCCATTTTTTATTTTCCATAACTCTTTTCATGAATAAATCGGGAATCCATAAAGCATAAAATAAATCACGAGCTCTCATCTCTTCATCGCCGTGATTTTTTTTCATTTCCAAAAAATTTTCAATGTCTCCGTGCCACGGTTCCATATAAATTGCAAACGATCCCTTTCTTTTCCCACCACCCTGATCACAATATCTAGCTGTACCATTAAATACACGCAACATTGGTACAATTCCATTTGAGGTTCCATTGGTGCCTCTGATATGAGACCCAGAAGCTCTAACATTATGAATATGTAATCCAATACCACCTGCCCATTTTGAAATTAAAGCACAATCGGTTAGTGTATTATAAATGCCCGAAATGCTGTCATCTTCCATGGCGATTAAATAACAGCTACTCAATTGGGAACGCGGCGTACCAGCGTTAAATAATGTGGGTGTTGCATGTGTAAAATATTTATTACTTAAAAAATCATAGGTTTCCTTGGCTCTTTTTAAGTCATCTCCGTGAATTCCAATAGAAACACGCATCCACATATGTTGAGGCCTTTCAACGATTTTTTTATCAATTTTCATTAAATAGGCTCGTTCTAATGTTTTGAAGCCAAAATAATCCAATAAAAAATCTCTATCATAATCCAACCATCCTTGAATAATTGTTTTGTTTTGCTTAACGACATTGAAATATTTTTTAGAAATAAGTGGGGAGACTTTATCATTTACGTCTCTAAAATTAAATAACTGTTTAGTAATTTTAAAGAAATTTGTATCCGTGTTTTTTTGATGATTTGAAATTAAGACGCGACTTGCTAAAATACCATAATCCGGGTGTTTTGTGGATAGCGAAGCACATTGTTGGGCTGTTAATTCATCAATCATTCCAGTTGGGATATCTGGATATAAACGATCAATAATTTTAACTGTTAAAACTGTATAATTCACGTCCAATTCATTATTACCTAGTTTTTTAATACGAGTTAATATCTTATCAAAAGAAATAACTTCCTTTTTACCAGAACGTTTAGTGACATAATCTTCATTCATCTTAATATTTATTATTGGATAAATATATTTAAATCATTGTTTAATAAATAAAAATAAGTAATATAATATATAATGAAAAATGAGTATTTATTAAATAAATTTTTATTAGCTTGTATTTTCATAGGAATAGTTATGATTTTAATTAAAGAAAAAGAAGGTTTTGCATCACATTATCATAATATAGGTGAATTATATAAAGGTCCTTTATTACTGGATTCGGTTAGAAAACAAAAAATATCAACTGGTAATGTTCCAATGAGACAGAATGATTCGGTTAGAGTTGGAAATTATAGTCAAATAACCAATAATGTTAGCTTGCACCCATGTAATGATAAAGGATATCATCCCGAAATTTGCCGCGCGATGTATAAACCAAATGATGTGGTTATCGGTCCAAGACAAAAGTCTTGTCAACCTGGATTCGGATGTCGTCGTGTAGGGTTTTATTGCTCTTTAATTGATTAAATGTCTATTTTAATAATATTTGGTGGTATTTTCTTTATTTTCTTAGGTGATTTCTTTGTTTTTTTGTCTTTATCGTCTTTGCCATTATGGTCTTTACCTTTAATGTCTTTACCTTTAATGTCTTTGCCTTTAATGTCTTTGTCTTTAATGTCTTTGTCTTTGCCTTTATTGCCTTTACCGTCATTGTTTGTGCCGTGGGTGTCTTTGCTTTCGGTGGGTTTTATAATTTTAGGAACACGTTTTTTTGGTTTTCTATGATCATAACCCGTTATACGTTCTTCTACTATTGTATCGTATACATTTTTGAACATTGGTTTTACAGTATCAAACCAATCCTTATTTCTTAAAACTAATGCACAAGAATATTTATCCAAATACCAATAAGTATTCCCGATCCATGTTAAATGTGAATTTTTTTCAATACATTTGTCAGACCATTCGTCAAAATCTTTTTTATTTATTTGAAATGGTGGATATTCATAAATTGGCTCACACCCGTCGTAAAATTGTAAGACAATTCCTTTATATTTATTGTCACCTGTTTTTTTAAATGTACCATCTTTGTAAAATGCTTCTTCGTTCTCATACGTTTTAAACCGTGTTTCTAGAAAATCACATTCATCCAAACACCACACTTCCATTTGCATTTGCATTTGTATCCAATAATCTTTTTTTGGTATGCCGTTTAATAATCTATCGGATACAGGGTTTTTTATTTCTAATAAGCGACCATAAAGTATATTTTTTTCGTCAATATTTATACCGTCGGGTGAAGCTCCCAAAAATGGTATGGTATCATGTCTTATACAACCAAATTCCCCTATCTTTGTATCATATAAATATTCATACATTAATACTGAAAGAGGTTCATATTTGTGACCATTGTGGAAAGGTGAATTAATATTTACGGATTGTTTTTCTATTATTTTAATTGGTTTGCATTTATCATAAATAATACTATTTACCATTGCTTGAGAATCAATTGCTTTCCAAATTGAGCTTGCTGTTAGAAGTTGCCACCTAAAATTGTACCACTCCAATGTTCTTTGATCGGGTTGTTCTTTTTTTTCCACTTTTTTAAATACTGATTTTACATATTCAATATCTGGTTTTTTTAAAATGAGTGTTTTTTGATATGATCTAGCTTTATCATTGATTAATAAATACATATCAATACATTCTTCAATGATGGTGTCAACAGATATTGAAAATGAATCATATATTATATCACCATATGTATTTGAAATAATGTCGCATATATCTTCATAAATAATTTCATTGAAATGATATTTTTCATAAACTCTGATATTATTCTCTAGGTAATCGCCTATGAACAAATGTATACTTTCTTTAAAATCCTCAATATTTTTATTATTTAATTTTTTTAAGTTAAAAGAATTCATAACATTGTTCAATGGTGGAAGATCATTCCATTTTATCATTTTTTTTTTAATATAATATAAATTAATTATTTAAATTTATATCAATTTAATAATATCATTTAATCCTTCACTACTTTCTCTTTTTTTGCTTTCACTACTTTCTCCTTTTTTACTTTCACAACTTTCTTTTTTTTTACAACTTTCTCCTTTTTTGCAACTTTATCTTTTTTTGCAACTTTATCTTTTTTTGCAACTTTCTCTTTTTTTGCAACTTTCTCCTTTACAACTTTATCTTTTTTTGCAACTTTATCTTTTTTTGCAACTTTATCCTTTACAACTTTCTCTTTTTTTACAACTTTCTCTTTTTTTGCAACTTTATCTTTTTTTGCAACTTTATCCTTTACAACTTTCTCTTTTTTTGCAACTTTCTCTTTTGCAACTTTCTCTTTTGCAACTTTCTCTTTTGCAACTTTCTCTTTTTTTGCAACTTTCTCTTTTTTTGCAACTTTCTCTTTTTTTGCAACTTTCTCTTTTGCAACTTTCTCTTTTTTTGCAACTTTATCTTTTTTTGCAACTTTATCTTTGTTCTCCTTTTTCACAACAGTTTTAACAGTTTTATCTTTTTTTACTTTTTTTTTCTTATCTCCTTTTTTCTTATCTCCTTTTTTCTTATCTCCTTTTTTCTTATCTCCTTTTTTCTTATCTCCTTTTTT
>MDTF01001050.1_pt1 | contig 78523 bp, 68 predicted proteins | sample 811191 | NCBI WGS metagenome assembly MDTF01 (sample SAMN05326649, study PRJNA326480) | marine metagenome | isolation source: seawater | place: Southern Ocean | collected 2011 | reverse complement strand
GAATTATTGATGTAATAATTGCCATTGGAATGACGCCGGTAGCTATCGCAAGAATTAAAGCTTGATCATGTAAATCATGAATTCCAATACAAAAGATACAGAAACTAGATATCGCCCCGAAAAACTTAATTAATGCTTTACTCAATGGCGACTCTGAAGATCTATTGGCAAAGGAAAAGAAGAGAAAGGCCATTACAATAGACATACTTAATATTGCAAGTATTGAAGGAAAGAAGGCGGGGTTAGAAATGTTTTCACATCCAAAGGTAGGTTGGGTGAGATCGCAAAAGAAATTGTGAATAGGATTGAATGAATAGGGGTATATAATTGCTGCAATTATATAAAAGAGAATAAATGAAATCGAACTTATTAAAATGGTTTTAGCTGATTTTTTTGAAGTGTTCAATTTGTTATACTTTTGAGATTCCGGATCACGTCCGGGATGCTATACATTTTACAATAAACTTCATAGCGAGGAACCAAACTATCTCTAACTTTATAAAGTCATTATTAAACTACAATATTCACAATTTTTTTAGGAACAACGATTACCTTTTTAGGAGCATTTCCGTCCAGCCATTTCTGACTGCTTTCGTGCGCTAAAACTTGCTTTTCAATTTCGGCTTTATCCAAATCTAATGGAAGCTCAAGCATAAATCTCATTTTTCCGTTAAAGGAAACAGGGTATTTATGAGCACTTTCAACTAAATAACTCGGATTAAATTGAGGGAAATTGGCAGCTGTTATACTTCCAGACTCACCTAACTTACTCCACAATTCTTCAGCAATAAAAGGAGCGTATGGAGAAAGTGTAATGGCTAGCTCCTTTAAAACAGCTTTCTTATTACACTTCAATTTTTGCAATTCGTTTACACAAACCATAAAAGCACTAACAGAAGTATTAAATGAGAAGTTCTCAATATCCTCTTGCGCTTTTTTAATTAACGTGTGCAATACTTTTAACTCTTCTTTAGACGCTGCTTCATCTGAAACAGAAAAAACACCTTCAGCATCATGAAATAAATTCCAGAATTTTCTAATGAATCTACTTACACCATCAATGCCTTTTGTACTCCAAGGTTTAGCTTGTTCTAATGGTCCGAGAAACATTTCGTACAATCTTAAAACATCTGCACCATGCTCGCTTACTATTATATCTGGATTAACAACATTGAATTTTGATTTTGACATCTTTTCAACCTCTTCTCCGCAAATGTACTTTCCGTCCTCAAGTTCAAATTCCGCATTATTAAAATCAGGTCTCCAAGCTTTAAAAGCATCAGTATCTAAAACATCATTTACAACCATATTTACATCAACGTGTACTGGGGTTGTATCAAAATTATTTTTTAATCCTTTTGAAATAAATTTATTAGTACCATTAACTCTGTATGCAAAGTTAGAAGTTCCTAAAATCATCCCCTGATTAATTAGTTTTTTGAAAGGTTCTTCAAAACCAATATGGCCCAAGTCAAATAATACCTTACACCAGAACCTGGAATACAATAAATGGCCAGTTGCATGCTCTGTCCCTCCGATATATAAGTCAACTTGATTCCAATAATCTGTGTTTTCTCTACTTGCAAAAGTGCCATCATTATTAGGGTCCATGTATCTTAAGTAATACCAGCTAGATCCTGCCCAACCTGGCATTGTACTTAATTCGTAATTATCACCATTTGTAGGTTTCCAATCTTTAGCTCTTCCCAATGGTGGGTCGCCATCTTCAGTAGGTAAATATTCATCTACTTCTGGTAATGTTAATGGGTATTCAGACTCATTAACTAATTTTGGAATTCCTTTATCGAAGTACATTGGGATTGGTTCCCCCCAATACCTTTGTCTTCCAAAAACAGCATCTCTTAACCTGTAGTTTGTTTTTCCTTCACCCAATCCTTCAGTTTCAATTTTCCAGATTGCGGTTTTCATTGCTTGTTTAACTTTTAAACCATCTAAGAAATCTGAATTGAATAATTTTCCAGCCTTCGCTTCATGCGCTTCTTCTTCTATATTTCCGCCTTCAATAACAGGAAGAATAGGTAAATCGAATTTTTTTGCAAAAGCATAATCTCTAGAGTCATGAGCAGCAACAGCCATAACGGCACCTGTCCCATACCCAGCCAGAACATAATCCCCAATCCAGATTGGTATTTCTTTTCCTGTAAATGGGTGAGTAGCATAAGATCCTGTGAAAATACCTGTTACGTTTTTAACGTCTGCCATTCTTTCACGCTCTGTTTTGTTTTTTGCTTCAGTAATATACTGCATTATTTCAGCAGCTTGTTCTGTAGTAGTTAATTCCGAAACATATTCATGTTCAGGAGCAATTACCATAAAAGAAACACCGAAAATAGTATCAGGTCGAGTTGTGAATACTTCTAATTTTCTCTCAGAATTAGCAATCGGAAATAAAACACTACATCCTGTAGACTTTCCAATCCAGTTGCGTTGCATTTCTTTTAGAGAATCAGTCCAGTCTATGTTTTCAAGACCTTGTAATAATCTTTCAGAATATGCAGAGATTCTTAAACTCCATTGAAGCATTAATTTTCGTTCAACAGGATAACTCCCCCTTTCACTTAAACCATTAATAACTTCATCATTAGCAAGTACAGTTCCTAGTTTAGGACACCAATTCACCATAGAGTCACTTAAGTATGCTAAACGATAATTCAATAATATATCTGATTGTTCTTTTTCAGTGTTAGAATTCCAGTCCTCAGCCGTAAAAACCGGAGTTTCCTCACATGCCGCTTTTACATTCTTATTACCTTCAGATGTAAAAGTCGTTTTAAGTTGAGCGATAGATTCCGCTTTCTGATTTTCGGTATTGTAGTACGAGTTGAAAAGCTGCCCGAAAATCCACTGTGTCCACTTATAATATTTTGGTTCACAGGTACGTATTTCACGATCCCAATCAAAAGAAAACCCAATTTGATCTAACTGCTCTCTATATCTTGATAAATTCTCGTCAGTTGTGATTTTAGGATGTTGCCCCGTTTGGATAGCATACTGTTCTGCAGGTAAGCCAAAAGCATCGTACCCCATTGGGTGCAAAACATTAAATCCTTTTAACTTTTTAAATCTAGCGTAAATATCAGAGGCTATGTAACCTAGTGGATGTCCAACATGTAATCCAGCTCCAGAAGGATAAGGAAACATATCCAAAACATAACATTTAGGTTTGTCCGATTTATTTGAAGTCGCATAGGTTTTATTTTCCGCCCAATACTTTCTCCATTTCGATTCTACTTCGTTAAAATTATAATCCATTTACGCTAAAATTAGATTGCAAAAGTACGGAAGCGCTACTTAAATCCTCTTGAAAAGCGCGTACTTATTTACAATAAGCTTAAAAAACAGTTAAATGTTTATAAAAAGTACTTCATTTTGCAGGGGATTTAAACGGGGCGTATTAACTTAGCTACCATGTCTGAATCAGGAGATAAATATTCTAATTGGAGAACAACTTCATCATATATTTCAACAGCAATTAGTATTGCAATGGTTATATATGTTGTTGGACTACTAGGTATGTTTTTAATAAAAGGAAAAGCTGTTGGAGATTCATTCAAGGAGAAATTTGCTTTTGAAATTTATTTAAAAGATGAAGCGAAAGATATAGAAATAACGCAGCTTAAAAAACGTTTAGGAGCTGAGGACTTTATTAAAAAAGTAGTGTTTAAAGATAAGGAGGATGCTTTAAAAGAATACCAAGCAGCTATAGATCCTGATGAAAATTTCACAATGACTCTTGGTATTAATCCATTGCCGCAGAATATTGATGTGTATTTTGAAGCTGAATATTTACAACCAGATAGTATAGATAACCTTGCCAAAGAATTACACAATGATCCAATAGTTAAAGAATTACATTATCCTAAAGATTTAATGTACAAGGTATATTCTAATGTGAATAATATAAGTTTAGGACTCCTTGCTGTGGTGGGATTATTATTGATTATTGCAATAGGATTAATTACCAATACGATAAGATTAAGGGTTTATTCCCAACGTTTTATTATTAAAACAATGCAACTAGTAGGAGCAAGTAATTGGTTTATTCGAAAGCCATTTCTAAGTAGTAGTATTGTACTTGGAGTTTTTAGTGGGATTCTAGCTGTTTTTGGATTAGCAGGAACATTGAAAATAATATATGATTTTTGGCCAGAATTTCAATCAGACTTAGAGAATGTGAAATTAGATTTATTACTTTATACTGCAATGATTATTGTTTCTGTGCTTATAACATGGTTTGCTACACAGCTTGCAGTAGGGAAATTCTTGAGATTAAAAACAGATAAGTTATACTATTAAAAGATGAGTGGAGAACAAACAAATTTTGTATTCGGAAAGAAAAACTACACGGCAATAATTATTGGTTTTGTAATCGTTTTAATTGGATTTGTGATGATGTCTGGAGGAAAAGCTGAAAGCCCAGATGAATTTAATCCAGATGAAATATTTAGTGCAAGAAGGATTACTTATGCTCCAATTACAGTTTTAGTAGGTTTTACTATTATTGGTGTAGGAATTATGCTTAAGCCTGAAGATGATTTAGTTGCTGAAGAGTTCGCGAAAGATAAAACAGGACTAGAGGATTAATTTATGGATTTATTAGAGGCAATAATCATTGGAATTATCCAAGGGTTAACAGAATTTTTACCAGTAAGTAGTAGTGGTCACATTGAATTAGCAAAAGCCATTTTTGGAGATGATAATATGCCTTCTGAAGGGATGTTATTTACTATTGTTTTACATGCGGCTACTGCTTTAAGTACAGTGGTTATTTTCCGAAAAGATTTACTTGAAATTTTCAAAGGTGTTTGTCAATTTAGGTGGAACCAACATTGGAAATTTGTGATTGCTATCGGAATATCTATGATTCCCGCAGGGATTGTAGGGCTGCTTTTTGAAAAGGAATTAGAAGCATTTTTCTACAAAAACATATTACTTGTTGGTTTAATGCTTTTGGTAACAGGTGTAATATTATTTTTAGCAGACAAAGCAAAGAAAACGGAAAAGAAAATAAATTGGATAACCGCAGCAATTATTGGTGTTGCTCAAGCAATTGCAATAATGCCTGGGATTTCAAGATCAGGAGCTACAATTGGAACATCAGTTTTGTTGGGGATTGACCGAACTAGAGCAGCTAGATTTTCTTTTTTGATGGTAATTCCATTGATTTTTGGAGCTATGCTTTTAAAGGGGAAAAAGTTTATTGAGGTTAGTAACCTAGAGGAATTAAATATTGAGAATCGAGTTGAACTTGTAATTAATGAAGCGGGTAAAGAAGATATATTCGAATCAGCACAACTTATAGCGTTAGAACCATCTATTAATCTTAGAGAAGAAATATGGACCGCACTTGAGTCTAAAGAAGATTTATCGGTTGCAGAAATTCAAGATACCAGAGCAAAAGTTGAAGTAGGTCTTGTAAACGCAGGGTGTAATTCAACTCAAGTTGACTTTTTAATGAACGACAGTTTTGCTGGATTCAGGCCATTAATGAAAACGCCAGTCTCTTCCTTGTTAGGAGGATTTATTGCAGCGTTTCTTACAGGTTTGTTTGCATGTAAATGGATGATAAGTTTGGTGAAGAAAAGTAAGTTAAAGTACTTCGCTTTCTATTGTATTGCCGTTGGAATAATCTCTATCGTTTATGCTACCATTTGATATAAAATCCGATAAACCTTTTAATGAATTAACACTGGAGGAATTTCAAAGTGGTCAGGTTTTATTGGTTGATAAGCCATTGGATTGGACCTCTTTTCAGGTAGTTAATAAAGTACGGTGGAATATAAGAAAGGACCACAAGGTTAAAAAGATTAAAGTTGGTCATGCAGGGACTTTAGACCCCTTGGCGACAGGCTTATTAATAATCTGCACAGGTAGAAAGACCAAAGAAATTGATTCTTTTCAAGGTCAAGAAAAGGAGTATACGGGGACGTTTGTGCTCGGAGGAACAACTCCCTCTTTTGATTTGGAAACAGAAATAGATCAAACTTTTTCAGTAGAGAATATTACAAAAGAGGATCTACAAAATACAGTTGAGAAATTAACTGGCGAAATCACTCAGTATCCACCAATATTTAGTGCTGTTAAAATTGATGGAAAGAGAGCATATGAAAGCGCGAGAAAAGGGGAAGAGATAAAAACGAATCCTCGAATCGTAACCATCTCTAAATTTGAAATTGATAGTTCAAATTTCCCTGAAATAAGTTTTATAATTATTTGCAGTAAGGGGACATATATCAGAACAATGGCGTCCGATTTTGGGAAGTTACTTAATAATGGTGCTCACCTTTCGTCTTTAAGGCGAGAACGCATCGGAGATTTTAAGATTTAGAATTATGCTGTTAATTTACTTTGTGGGAAAACCTTTCTATAAATTAGCTATTAAATATGAGCGTTCAAAATGGTTGTATGCGTTTTTTGGAGTCGCTTTGTATTACTGCGGAATTTTCTTATTTGGTTTTACACTTGGTATACTTATGGAATTTGGATTCCTTGAATTTATGATTGGTTTAAATGAAATCGTATTTGAGTTGATTTGCCTTCCTTTTGGAATTCTAGTAAGTTGGGGATTTTATAATTACTTAAATAAATTATGGGTTTATGAAAGTTGGGCTTCCGAAAATAGCGATTTGTTGGATAAATAAGATTTTTTTTAACTCTAAAACTGCATATAAATAAATTTCGTTCCAGCGTTGAAATTACCCAACATGAAAATCAGTAAAATAATTACTGAATAGTAAGTTATTGATGGTTTATCTAGTTTCGATAAGTTTTCCAATTTGTGCTCGAAAATCAGAAAACTAGTGATGCATAAAAAGACTATTGCTAAATTGAATTGTTGTTCTAAATAACCTCCATTTCCTAAGATAGCAATTACATCTTCCGCCCAATTAAAATCCCAGTTAACAGGATCAGTCAATTGCTGAACGAGTTTTTGACTGTTTGCATAATATCTCGATCGAAAGAATAAATTTGCAAACGAAACTGCTAATATTGTAATTGACCAGCCTAGATAATTATAAATTTTATTTTCGGCTAATTTTAGTTTCTTAATCAAGAAATCAACAATTAAATATAAAGCATTTAGTAGTCCCCAGATCAAAAAACCAACAGCAGATCCGTGCCAGATTCCACTTAAAGTAAAGGTGATTAATATTCCCAATATGATTGATGAAATGGGATGCTTGCGCCATACAAAAGTGATGTAATAGAAAATGTTTTGTGTGAGCCAATCTATTAATGAAATATGCGTTTTTTTCCAATATTCTGAAATAGAAAAGGATCGCATTGGGAGATTAAAATTTTCTTTGAGTTTTATGTTAAATAATCTTGCGGTACCAAGAGCGATATCGGTATAAGCGCTAAAATTTAAATACATTTCTATTGTAAATAGTAAGCCTGCTATGGAGATTGTTATTCCTTTAAATTGAGATTCAGGATGGTTAAATACTGTGTTGGTAATCACTGTAATATTGTCTGCTAAAACAAGCTTTTTAAAAACGCCAAAAAGAACACGATTAATCCCCATGTAAATATTGGTTGATTCAAAAGTATTGTCTGTTTTGAAATCAACAATTTCTTTAAAAGTTAAGATGGGTCCAGAGATAAATTTTGGAAAAAAGATATTGGATATCAAAATTTGATTAAATGAAATGTTTTGGGGCGATTTCCTAATAGATGTAAGAAGTATTCCTATATTTTGCAATCCATAATAAGATAGTCCAAGATTAAACAAAATTCCTTTTTCTAGAAAGTAATTAACCCATATTAGAATTGAAATTTGAATAGTAATACTTAACCAAGCCCTTTTTTTTGATGATTGTAAAAGATAAGTGATTCCTGTTAAAGAAGTAACTGCTATTGCTGCTTGATAATTATAAACGGATAGAATACTTAGTGATAGTAAGATTAAAACTAGAGATGAATCGACTGCTGTCTTGTAGTAGGATAATAAACCTATTACAAAAAATGATATGTAGATTAACCATTCCAAGGATACTTTATTTGTTAATCTTTATAGAAATAGCCTTGATTAAATCACCGACGTTTTTAAAATCCATTAGTTCGAAGAATTCAAATTCAATATTAAAGTCTCTTTCTATTTCTCCGATTAAACTCATATGATTTAGGGAATCCCAACCGTCTATATCGTTTGCTGAAGAATCTTTAGTTAATTCAATAGTGTCATTTTTGAAAAAAATCCGAAAAATAATCTGAAGGTTAGTAAGGATGCTATCTTGTTCCATTTGTTAAAAGATATTAACGATTACACAAAAATACAATTAACCTCGTTAATGAAGTCAGAAAGTCGTTATTTTTGGAAAAGTTAGTCATTAATCATATTTTTTAATGTCTCATAGTTGGGTTTAGTTTTGAGGAAAATCCCGCATTGTTCAAGAGTTTTTCATGCCCAACGATGAATAGTAGTAAATTAGTTAACGATATGAATAAATCCGTTAATTATTCTTTTTTCTGGACCATTAATTCTAATTTCCTCCACGGTACATTTATAAAAGTAAATACTTGAGCTACTTTGTAAATTCGTAAACTGGTTTCTACCATCCCAATTGATATCTATATCGTTTGTTTGAAAAACTTGCTGTCCCCATCTATTGTAAATTATAAGATCTATACTCTTAATGTATTTATAGGTTAGTGGATGTAATTCGTCATTGGTACCATCTCCGTTAGGTGTGAAAATGTTAGGTATTTGATATATGGGACAATTATCGAAGCAAATCTCTTGAACTAATTCACTTTCATTTCCTACTGAGTCTACTGCAGAAAAAGAATAACAACCAGCTACGTTTGTTAGATTAGTCTGAATAAAACTAGTATCAGTTTTGGGATTGGCTATTGTCTGTAGGATTTGATAATTGTCGGATTTAGTTTTCTTGTAGTAAATATTTATTAGTTGTAAGTCATTATTGCATTTCATTGTGTCTATATTCCAAGAGAAATTATTTTGATGATTTTGGCAGTCTGATAAGCTTTTAAATATTGGAAGGCAAGGCGGAGTATTGTCTTGAGGAATGCCACATCTTATTTGAGAATTATTAATAAATGGAACATTAAAATGTGGAGATGTATAATAACCCTGTGCTTGTACTTTGTAACAATAAGTGGTGCCGTTAATTAAATTTGAATCAACGTAATTGTTACTGGTAATTGTGTCCAAAGGAATGAAAATTAAACTTCCAGGGTTTATTTCTCTAAGTACAACAAATGTATCGTTCTCCCAAGGCGTATTGTAGTACCAATCTAATCTTAAAGCATCATCTGAACTTGTTATATTTAAAAAATTGGAACTTGCTTCTTCAGAAGTAGCTGCAATAATTTCATTTCCATTTTGCACTCCAATCAATTCAATGTAATAAGTAGATACTTCGCTTTCTGTATTAATATTTTGGTGTGTAAATGATGTGTCGTTTAGATCAGATGAGGTGTAAGCTAATGTTGAGATATTATTTTTGAGGTGATACAATCGATAGAAGAAAGGAGCATTAGCTTTTAAAGAATCTATATTTTTAGGATTGTTCCATTGAATATATATCTCACCTGTGTTTGGGTCTGTGATTTTTACATCAACATGAGTAGGGATTGGTGATGTTTCATAGGGTTCAGCGCAGACTTCTACACTTGAGTAGCTCTCAGCTCCGTCGGGAAAGCAGGCAACAACTCTATAACAATAGAAATTTCCTTCTATAGTCGTGCTATCAAAAAATGAAGTTGTTTTAATCCCAGTTGTTTCTGCGATTTGCTTGTATCCTGTGTAGTTCGGGACTCCAGTTTCGCATGTGCTAGGTTGCCAATAACTAAAATTAACGTGTCTGTAAATTTTATAACCTACAACGGCAGTACAAGGATTTGGATCCCAGGAGATAGCTACTCCATTAAGTTGACCTGATGCGCTGACGTTTTTTGTTGCCGGACCAATTACAGTAATATTTAATGTTGCTAAATCAATAAGTGAAACAATATTATCATCATCTTCTGCCTTAAATATTACTTGATATGGAGTTGCTCTTACATGTGGGCATTGGGTATTCCATTTAAAAGTTCCTTTAACAGAGTCAATTCCCATTACTCCTGAAGGGAATGTTGCGAGATTTCCGATTACTTCCGTTAAAGGACCGCCACTAGCAGTTAGTGTAATTGCGTCTGCCGAATCGGAATCTGTTGCTTGTATGATGATTTCAAATGGTTGTCCAGCTTCAATACAAATATTATTAAACGGTTTAATTACAGGTGGATGATTACTACATTCTTTAACGGTTACTTGCATATCCCTAACTATTGAACCAATAAGAAATCCGTTGCGATATTCTTGAACTAGAATTGCAAAATTAAATTCACCTTTTGTATCAGGGTTTAACCAAGTTAAAGTCCCTGTAATAGCGTCAATAGATACATCATTAGGAATTGTATATCCAGCTACAGTTTCTCCGCCACTTCCTTTTGGAGCGGTTAAGCTATATGTTAAACTATCACCTTCTTGGTCGAAAGCTGAGGGGTTGTGAATATATGAAGAGGATAAGCAAGCATCATCAACAGGAGGATTTAGTAATACAGGAGAATTATTTGTCCCTAAAAAGGGATTGATATGAATTTTTGATTCAATAAAAAAGGGTACGTTGACACTATTTGGAATATTATTAACACCTTCATTTCTGTTAGGATCTTCTACGCTTATAGTATAAATACCAGGTCCAGGATAAGTATGAATGCCAGTATATACATTTTTGAAAACATCATCTGCTACAACTACTGGAAAGTTAGCATCTCTTTCTAGTGAATCAACTGAGCCATCACCCCAAACAACATCAATAAATGTACGGTCTGCCTCTGAGTCTATTCGAGTGTATGTTACAAGTTTTATCTTGAGTTTATTAGGTCCGATTTGCTCGTAAAATATTTCTCCAGCACGATTATGTGTGGCCCAAGTCATGAGCGAACAGCATATTAGTATTGTACTAAGGAGTTGTCTCATTTCTAATTCACAAACAATTTTGCCATTTTACATTTACATAAGAGGTAATCAAATATACTTCATATAAAATATTTCTTTAATACTATTAAAGAAAACTAACTAAACTTTTATTAATTTACTGCTTTTATAATAATATGCGCAAAATGGAAATTCAACTTTTGGAAAAAGTTAATAAAGCATTACCTCAATTCTTACTGTTCAAAAAAGCAGATGATTTGAAAGAAATCCTTTCTAAGGCAGAGTTTACTTTTTTCACTAAATCTATTGAGGGAGGTGAAAAACTGATAAACCTTTCTGTTTTAGGTAAAATTAAATATGCAGTCAAGGTTGAAAAAAATGATGTTAATTCTTTAGAAAATGTCAGGAAATCATTAGCTAATGAAGAGTTTGTTCTAAAAGGAGCAGTACAAGTAGTTAGTTCGAAAATAGATAAAGATGTTGTTCTTGCTTTTGTCGAAGGAATGGTTTTGACAAGTTATAAATTTGATAAATATTTGTCTAGTGAGAAAGATCAAGATTTGATTATAAATATAACCGGATCTAAACTAAAAGATAAAGACCTTTCTGGATTTAAAAACTTATTATCAGCGGTTTTTTCTGCAAGAGATTGGGTTAATGAACCGGTAAATAAATTGAATACAGAAACGTATCTAAAAAGTATAAATAAATTAAAATTTTTAGGTGTTTCGATTGATGTATTTAGGAAGTCTAAAATTAAAAGTCTAAACATGGGCGGTGTCTTGGCTGTTAACCAAGGAAGTTTAGAAGAACCAGCTTTCGTTGTTCTAGAATGGAAACCAAAAAACGCAAAAAATAAAAAACCTGTAGTTTTAGTTGGTAAAGGAATTTTGTTTGACACTGGTGGAATAAACATCAAAGTTGGATCAGGGATGACGGACATGAAAGCGGATATGGGAGGATCAGCAGCAGTGATTGGAGTAATTAAGGCGGTAGCAAGTAACAAACTACCAATTCATTTGATTACTTTGGTTCCAATTACTGAAAACAGAATTAATGGAAAGGAGATAGTGCCAGGGGATGTGATTACAATGAATAACGGTAAAACGGTAGAGATTTTAAATACAGATGCTGAAGGAAGACTCGTACTTGCAGATGCGTTAAGCTTCGCTACAAAATACAAACCTGATTTGGTGATAGATATAGCAACCTTAACAGGGTCTGCCTTTAGAACAACTGGTCATCATGGAGGTGTTGTTATGGGTACTGATAGAGAAAGTATTGAAGCTTTGAAATCAGCTGGAGATTTGGTTCATGAGAGATTAGTTGAATTGCCAATGTGGGGAGAGTTTGAAGATAGTTTAAAGAGTGAAATGGCTGATCTAAATAATTTAGGTGCTGGGCCAGGACAAGCTGTTTGCGCTGGTTTCTTTTTGAAAAACTTCATAGACTATCCTTGGGTACATCTTGATATAGCAGGGCCTGCGTTTATACCTTGTAAGATGACCTATAAACAAAAAGGAGGAACAGGTTTTGGCGTTCGGTTGATATATAAGTTTTTAAAAGATAAATTTGAGATTAATTAGGAAATTATGAGCGAGAAAAGAAACAAAATAAAAATTGGTATTACTCAAGGAGATGTTAACGGAGTAGGCTACGAGGTAATCTTAAAAGCTTTTCAAAACTTAGAGTTATTAGATTTATGTACCCCCATAATTTATGGATCTAAAAAATATAGTACAGAACACAAGAAAAACTTAAATATGGATAGTTTTTCCTTAAATTATATCAACGCTCCAAATCTTGCGAAAGATGATAGATTGAATTTAATTCAGTGTTGTAAAGATGATGAAGCATTAGAAATTGGAATACCAACTGACTCTTCAGGACAAGTTGCATTTCAAGCTCTGGATAGTGCTGTAGACGATTTGCTAGCAAACAAGATTGATGCGATTGTTACTGCTCCAATTAATAAGAAAAATATTCAAGGGAAAGATTTTGATTTTCCAGGTCACACAGAGTTCTTAGGAAAGAAAGACAACGGCGCCCAAGGATTGATGTTTATGATTTCTGATAAATTGAAAATAGGAGTAGTTACGGGGCATATTCCTTTAAAGGATGTAGCTTCCTCAATTTCTGTTGAAAAGATTCTTAGTAAACTGAAGGTGATGAATAAATCCCTTAAGAGGGACTTCAATATTGGTAAACCTAAAATTGCAGTACTAGGTCTTAATCCTCATGCAGGAGATGAAGGTTTATTAGGTTCAGAGGAACAAGAGGTAATTTCTGATGCAATTAGAAAATCAAATGAGGAGAAAATATTAACACATGGGCCCTTTCCAGCGGATGGTTTTTTCGGATCTGCCCAGTATCTAAAATACGATGCCGTTTTAGCAATGTATCATGATCAAGGATTGATTCCTTTTAAGGCATTGAATTTTGGGGAAGGAGTTAATTTTACTGCTGGATTAAGTTATATCAGAACTTCACCAGATCATGGAACAGGTTATGATATCGCAGGAAAAGGTATAGCTGATTGTTCCTCATTTAGACAAGCTATTTATACTGCAATAGATGTGTATAATAGTAGGAATTTTAATGATGAGTTAACTGTTAATCCTTTAAAGATTAATCAAATTAAACACTTTCAACCAATTCAAAAAACTAGAAATCATGTGCCTAGAAAGAGGGAGACTGTGGTGCAAAAACCTGAGGAGCAAGAATAATTTTAAAAAGAACTACCGTGGTAGAATTATATTTGTTAACTTTGTAGGCTCTTAATTTAGAGACTTATGGAATTTGACTCTTTTTTAATATCTTTCGATAGCCTTGAATTAGGGGAGTATAACTATCGTTTTTTGTTAGACGATTCGTTCTTTAAAAATTTGGAATACTCTGAAATTCAAGAGGGTAGAGTAGTGGTTGATGCTGTAATGAAAAAAACAGAGAGACTACTTGAATGGAGCTTGAGTTTCACTGGTGAGGTAACGATTCCTTGTGATAGATGTGGAGATGATTTCTCCGCGGAAATTGATAGAGAAGAGGCTTTAGTTGTAAAGTTTGCTCAAGAGGAAGATGAGGATGATGGAATTATTATTTTAAAACAAGCGGCTTATGAGTTTAACATTAGCCATTATTTGTTTGAAACTATAAATCTTAATCTACCAATAAGACGAATTCATCCTGATAAGGATGGAGAACCAACATGTAATCCAGAAGTATTAAGTTACTTTTACGATGATCAGGAGTCTACTTCGGAAGAAGAAGATAATGATAATATAGACCCAAGATGGGCAGCATTAAAAAAATTGAATAAGAATTAATTAAAGCATATAGAAATGGCACATCCTAAACGAAAGATTAGTAAAACGAGGAGAGATAAGAGAAGAACTCACTACAAAGCTGTAGCTCCAACGATTTCAAATTGTTCTAACTGCGGAACCGTAGTTGAATATCACAGAGTTTGTGGAGATTGTGGATATTACAAAGGAAAACAAGCGATTGAGAAGTCGGTTACTGCTTAGATTCTAAGAAAACAGCTTTATTATGCGAATTGGTATTGATATTATGGGTGGGGATTACGCACCCAAAAGCACGACCGAAGGCGCGATTTTAGCGCAAAAGGAACTGCAGAACGTAGAATTAGTTCTTATTGGTGATGAAAACAAAATTATTCCAATTTTGGAAGAGAATGGATCCGATAGGAAGGATTTCTCTATTGTACACACTGATGAAGTAATTGGTATGGGGGAGCACCCTATAAAAGCATTTAAGTCAAAGCCTAAATCCAGTATTGGTTTAGGCTTTCATCTTTTACAGTCAGGTAAGATTGACGGTTTTGCTGGTGCAGGAAATACAGGAGCGATGATGGTAGGAGCGATGTATTCAGTACGTCCTATACCAGGAATTATTAGACCTTGTATTACTTCTGTACTTCCTAAAGAGGAAGGAGGAGTTAATCTTCTTTTAGATGTTGGGGTGAATGCAGATTGTAAACCAGACGTTCTTTACCAATTTGGTGTGGTCGGTTCTATTTATGCAAGAAGTGTATTTGGTATAGAGGAACCTAAAGTTAGTTTACTGAATATTGGAGAGGAACCTGAAAAAGGAAACCTTTTAACGCAAGCCGCTTTCAATTTAATGAAGGATTCTAAAGATTTTAACTTTGTAGGAAATGTTGAAGGGCGTGATATTTTTAGTGAGGAGATAGACTTAGTAGTTTGTGATGGTTTTACAGGAAATATTGTTTTAAAAGAAGGTGAAGCTTTTTATTCTCTTATGAAAAAAAGAGGATTACTAGATGATTATTTTAGTAGGTTTAACTACGAAATATATGGAGGAAGTCCTATTTTAGGAATCAATGCAAATGTCGTTGTAGGTCATGGGATCTCAAATGATATTGCTGTAAAAAATATGATAAAACTTACTGCTGATGTTGTTGAGGCTGATTTAGCAGGAAAGATAAAAGACGCTTTTAAGTAATGGGTATATTTAACGCTGCAATTACTGGAGTAGGTGGTTACGTTCCAGATTATATAATGACCAATAAAGAATTGGAAACAATTATAGATACTACGGATGAGTGGATTACTTCAAGAACGGGTATCAAAGAAAGAAGAATTCAAAAGGGAGAAGGATTAGCTACTTCTGATATGGCTGCTGAGGCCGTTAAAGATTTATGTGAAAAAAGAGGAATTGATCCAAATGAGATTGATTGCGTAATCGTAGCAACGGTTACACCTGATATGCCTTTTCCATCTACGGCAAATATTTTATGTGATAAAATTGGCGCAAAGAAAGCTTGGGGATTTGACTTAAGTGCTGCTTGTTCCGGCTTCTTATATGCCTTGGTTACTGGACAAAGATTTATCCAAAGTGGAGCGTATAAAAAAGTTGTGGTAGTTGGTGCTGATAAAATGTCTAGCATTATGAACTATGAAGACAGAACTACTTGTATCATCTTTGGTGACGGAGCAGGTGCTGTATTATTAGAGCCTACAGAAGAAGAAAATGGTGTTATTGATTCCGTGCTAAAGAGCGATGGTTCTGGGAGAGAGTTTTTAAACATAAAAGCAGGAGGTTCATTGAAACCTGCTTCTTTAGATACACTTGCTAGTAAAGAGCATTATGTTTTTCAAGAAGGGAGACAGGTTTTTAAGTTTGCTGTTACAAATATGGCGGAAGTTGCTGCTGAAGTATTGGAGCGTAATAATTTAACTGGAGATGATGTTGATTGGTTAGTTCCGCATCAAGCGAACCTAAGAATTATTGACGCTACAAGAGCGAGAATAGATTTACCTGAAGAAAAGGTGATGGTGAATATTCAAAAATATGGTAACACTACTGCAGGAACAATTCCATTGTGTTTATGGGAATGGGAAAATAAATTGAAAAAGGGAGATAATTTGATTTTAGCTGCTTTTGGTGGAGGATTCACATGGGGATCTGTTTACCTGAAGTGGGCATATGATCCTAAATAATTTTTATAACGAAAAACTTTTATTGCTATGCGTATTAATGAAATACAAGATTTAATAAAGTTTGTATCTAAATCGGGAGTTAGTGAAGTTAACTTAGAAACCGAAAAGATTAAACTAATTATTAAAAATACCCAGAAGGAGAAAAAAGGGCAAATTATTGAGCAACCAATGGTTCAGTCGCCTATTATCCAGACAATACCTCAAATGCAAGCTGCTCCTATTGCAGTTGCTCCGGTTCCCGTAGCCGCTCCTGTAGCAATCCCTGTAGCAGCTCCCGTAGCCGCTCCTGTGGAAGTTGCCCCTGAGCCAGAAGAAAATTCAAAATACATTACTGTGAAGTCTCCAATGATTGGAACTTTTTACAGTCGTCCTTCACCTGATAAAGTAAATTTTGTTGAGGTAGGAAGTGATATTAAAACAGGTGATGTTATCTGTATTATTGAAGCAATGAAATTGTTCAACGAAATTGAGGCTGAGGTGACAGGTAAAATCGTAAAGGTTTTAGTTGATGATTCAACTCCAGTTGAATATGATCAACCTTTATTTATTGTTGACCCTAGTTAATAGGAATTGACTTTTTGTTGAATTATTAAGTTTTTGATTATGTTTAAAAAGATATTAATCGCTAACCGTGGTGAGATTGCTTTACGTATTATTAGAACATGTAAAGAAATGGATATTGCTACTGTTGCTGTATATTCTACTGCCGATAAAGAAAGCTTGCATGTTAGATTTGCTGATGAAGCAATTTGTATAGGACCACCACCATCAAATGAATCCTATTTGGATATACCTAGGATAATTGCTGCTGCAGAAATTACTAATGCAGATGCTATCCATCCAGGATATGGTTTTCTTTCTGAAAATTCTAAATTTTCAAGGATTTGTACTGAGAATGGAATTAAATTTATTGGAGCAACACCTGGACAGATTGATGGTATGGGGGATAAAGCTTCTGCTAAATCTACAATGGAGAAAGCTGGTGTTCCTTGTGTTCCTGGATCTAAAGGAGTTGTTACAACTACTGCTGAAGCTAAAAAATTATCAAAAAAATTAGGTTATCCTGTTATGATCAAAGCCTCTGCTGGAGGTGGAGGTAAAGGAATGAGAATGATTCCCTCAGAGGAAGCTTTAGAGGACTTAGTTGATGCAGCCAAAAGAGAATCAATGGCTTGTTTCGGAAATGATGATGTGTATCTAGAAAAATTTATCGAGGAGCCTCGACATATAGAAATACAAATCGTTGGTGATCAATACGGAAACGCATGTCATTTATCAGAAAGAGATTGTTCAGTTCAAAGGAGGCATCAAAAATTGGTTGAGGAAGTTCCTTCTCCATTTATGACTAAGAAGTTAAGAGATGCGATGGGTAAAGCTGCAATTATTGCTGCTAAGGCTGTTAAATATGAAGGGTGTGGTACAGTTGAGTTTTTAGTTGATAAACATCGAAATTTCTATTTTATGGAAATGAACACACGTATTCAGGTTGAGCACTGTGTTACTGAAGAGGTTGTTAATTATGATTTAATTAGAGAGCAAATTAAAGTTGCTGCTGGTCATAAAATATCAGGTAAAAATCATTTGCCTCAAATGCACGCAATTGAATGTAGGATTAATGCAGAAGATCCTAAAAATAATTTCAGACCTTGCCCAGGAAAGATATTGAATTTTCATGCTCCCGGAGGGCACGGTATTCGATTGGATACTCATGTTTACGCTGGATATACGATACCGCCTAACTATGATTCGATGATTGCTAAGTTAATCTCGGTTGCACAAACAAGAGAGGAGGCTATTGCTAAAATGAAAAGAGCACTTGATGAATTTATAATTGAAGGTGTTAAAACAACAATTCCATTTCATTTAAAATTAATGGATAACGAAGCGTTTATTAAAGGGGATATAACTACTAACTTTTTAGAGGTTACCGAATTTACATACGATTAGTAATAGAAATTAAATACATAAAAAAAGACTACTGTTTCAGTGGTCTTTTTTTATGTATTTAATTTTGGTGATGAGTAATTTAATCAACTTGAAACTGTTCTTTTTAAAGAACAGTTTCAAGTTGATTCATCTCCCATTTTGTACTAGAGAAATGATTTAATATTTTAGGAAGTGCTTCATAAAGTTTTTTCTTGCTTTTCTGACTGTCATGAAATACAATTATACTTCCTGGCTTAGAATATTGCACGGTATTGTATGCACATTCAGTTGCAGATATTTCAGGATCGAAATCTCCACTTAATAAGGACCACATGATTATTTTATATTCTGGCTTTATTTTTTTAATCTGTTTTTTTGTTATTCTGCCATGAGGGGGTCTAAATATTTTTGACTCAAATATATGACTGCATTTTTTTATATTTATTATATAGTTTTTGCAATCAGTACGCCAACCATTTTTATGGCTATAAGTATGGTTTCCTATACTGTGACCTTCTTCTTTAATTCGTTTGAATAAATTAGGATGCTTCTCAACGTTTTCACCAACACAAAAGAATGTAGCTTTTGCATTGTATTTTTTTAGCTGATCAAGAACCCAAGGAGTAATTTCCGGATCTGGTCCGTCATCGAAAGTTAAAAAAATTTCCTTCTTAGATGTTTTTACCTCCCAAATTAACGAGGGATAAAAAATTTTCATCCACCACCTCGTTTTATAAATATATTTCATAATAGTAAAAGAGAATTATTTCCCTCTCAACATATTTATGTAACGTTCTCTCTGACCAATCCTTTTTCCGTAATCTTCTATTTCTGGTGCAAATTCATTTAAGAATTTTCTAAACTTTTCTGAAATGGGATTTACTGTTTGAGTTTGAACACCTGCCTTAGCATTGTTATTCTGCCAGTTCTTTCCAGAAAAATAATTAGTATTTGAAATAATTTGGAATGCCCTCTCTACTTCGCCAGAAACTCTATTAGCATATGGCTCCTTTAATGAGACATACCATTTAAGTTCTCCTATAAACTTATCTAGAATAGTATTCATTAATGTATCACCTTTATTTGTTTCACCTGCTTGGTAGTATGCGTCAGCGATGAATAAACTTGAGTAACCAACAGGTACTCTATGTGGAGGCATAATCTCCATACATTTATCTAATGTTTTCACACCTCTATCAATATCACCTTTGGCAATTAATTCTCTTGCTAGTCTGGCGAAATTACTTTGATAGTTCTGCGTCATTCTCATAACCTGCTCATCCAAATAAACGCCTTCCTTTTCCATATTACCCCATTGGAATTTATTTACAAGATTATTATACATTTTATCAATGTTTATATGACCTGTACCTCCTGTGTTTTTGTGTTTTACAGGAGTTACTTTGTATGCAAGACCTTCAAGTTGGAAATAATCCTCCAAATTCATGTAGTGCTCACTTCCAACTGTAATTGCAAAGTATATTGGTCGTTCCCATTTGTTAGTCGCCATAAGATCTAAAATCATCATTTTAGCTTTCATCACAGCACCTCCTTTAATAGTCCAGTTCATTTGTTCTGGAACTAGATCTGAAAATTCAGCAAGTACAGTACCATTTCTTAGTACTTTATCTTTATCAACGGGAATGGTGAATTTATTTGTAGGTAAAAAATTCATATATTCTTTTGAACTAGTAGGTAATTGAGTCCTACGTTCATCACTTTTCACGAAATCCATTACTTTATTAATATCATGATAGCCTTCAGCCCATGTTTTTCGTAAATAAATATAATCTCTAGTACCTTGTCTATATTGGTCTTGAGTCATAGAAAAGGGAACAGCTTCACTTTCGTATGCTTTTCTTTTCATTTGATCAATATACCAATCTGTATTCAGTAAGCTTAAGTTCACAACTCTAATGTCAGTACGGTAGCCTTCTACTTCTTGAACAAACCATAATGGGAATGTGTCATTGTCTCCATTTGTGAAAATAATCGCATTTTTTTCACAAGAATCTAAATAATTCTTTGCGAAATCAGTAGCTGTATACCTATTACTCCTGTCGTGATCTCCCCAGCCTTCAGCACCCATTATCCCTGGTATTGCCAATGAGATAATTAAAGCTAAAGCTGCTCTACTTGTTTCTTTTTTAGTAATCTTCCCTAGAAGGTAGCAAACTAGCGTAATCACTCCTATTACAAATCCTATATATATACAAGACAATCCAAACACTTCAAATCCAGAAGTTTTAAGTATGGGTATACTATTGAAAATAAACATTAAAATCCCTACAATTAAAAATGCGAAAGCTGTTGTTGTGATTTCATATACGCCAAGAGCGATCAGTTTTGCTTCAATTCCTTTTTTGCCAGTTTCGATTGTGATTTCTTCTTCTGTTTTTTTAGTTCCAGTCATAAAACTAAATAAACCTTGTACCCCTAAACCAATCCAGATTGCAAAGGCATAGAAAGATCCAGCATAAGCGTAATCTCTTTCTCTAGGTTGATACGGTGTTTGATTTAAGTAAATGGTAATCGCAATACCCGTCATGAAAAATAATAGCATTACAATCCAAGCATCTTTTTTATGGCGACTAAAATGAAATACCATTCCTATTATTCCAAGAATTAGTGGAAGAAAGTAGAATGTATTTCGACCTTCATTGTGTTTTAAGGAGTCCGGCTTAGTAGTTTGATTACCTAAGTGAGCATCATCTACAAACGGAACACCGCTTAGCCAGTTTCCTTTTAAAACCATATCACTTTTTCTATCATTACCATGACCTTGCATGTCGTTTTGGCGGCCTGTGAAATTCCACATGAAATAACGCCAATACATAAAGTTTATTTGGTAGCTAAAAAAGAATTGCATGTTTTCAGAAAATGAAGGGATTGTTAAATTTTTAGTTTTAACTCGACCTTCTTGTCGATCAAATACTTTAGCCTTTCTTACTTTTTTTCCTTCGAATCCAGACCAATTTTTGTAAGCGCGGACATGATGTTTTTGACTACTATACATTCTTGGAAAGTACATAGAGCCTTTCTTAGAATAATTAGGTTTGTAATTTTCTCTTTTATCTGCTATTTTATATTCATCTACATCTTGATTTTCAGGACGGAAGTATACTGGGCTTCCAGAAACGTAATGTTCGTCTGCATCTAAAGCATTTGCAGAGCTAAATGTATGACCAAAAAGAAGTGGTCTATCTCCATATTGCTCTCTGTTTAAATAAGGTAAAAGCGCCAAAATATTTTCAGGATTATTTTCATCCATTGGTGGGTTTGCAGCAGATCGAATTACGATCATCGAAAAAGAAGAGTAGCCAATAAGAATAACCATAACACCTAGAATGATATTTTGGAGATTCGGCTTGTTGTTTTTTTTCGTCCATATAATTCCAAAAATGATCGCAACAGCAATTAAGACAAAGAAAATCCACATACCTGAATCGTATGGCATTCCTATTGAATTAACAAAAAACAATTCAAATTTAGTAGCTAGTAAAATTGTATATGATATTATTCCTTGTTGTACTACTCCTAACATTATAATACTAATAACACCTGCAGCAATAAATCCTTTTGTTGTAGGTATGAACCTTTTGAAGTAATAAACATATACTAATGCAGGAAGAGCAAGTAAGTTCAAAATGTGAACTCCAATTGATAATCCCATGAAATAGGCAACTAAAATTAAATATCTATCAGCATACTTCTTATGAGCATTAGCTTCCCATTTAAGAATTAACCAAAATACGAGCGCAGTAAATAAAGATGAAGCAGCATAAACCTCTGCTTCAACAGCTGAAAACCAAAACGAATCCGAGAATGTATAAGCTGTAGCTCCAACTATCCCACTAGATAAAATAATTAAAATTTTAGCAGTAGTAAGTTCTCCAGTTTGTAAAGACATTTTTTTTGACAACGCAGTAATACTCCAAAAAAGGAAAAGAATAGAAAAGGATGAACAAAGCGCGGAAAACACATTGTCTGCTGCTGCAATACCATCAACTTCTGATGCGAACAAACCAAATATACGAGCTATGATCATCCATAGAGGTGCTCCAGGTGGATGTCCAACTTGAAGTTTTGTTGCAGATGCGATAAATTCTCCGCAATCCCAAAAGCTAGCTGTCGGCTCAATTGTAGCAATAAAAACATATGAAGCAAATAATAAAATTAACCACCCTACAACATTGTTTAAAAACGTATACTTTTTTTCCATAATTCAAAATTAAAAAAATAGTTAAGTTGAAAAAACTGCTTTAACTATTCTTAAACTTATTTAATATTTACAAGCGGGTGCGAATTTAAAAAAAAAGATGCAATTTCTAGCCTAGAAATCAGACGATAAACTACATTTTTAATTAAAGATTTATAAAAAAAGCTAAAAAAATTTGAGAAACATAAAAAATGATGTAAATTTGCACCCTCTAATAATTGCCTCATGGTGTAATGGTAGCACCACAGTTTTTGGTACTGTTAGTCTGGGTTCGAATCCCTGTGAGGTAACAAATTAAAAAGCTCATCGTTCAGATGAGCTTTTTTTTGTCTAAAAAGTAAAGGAAGTCATGTTTTCTGATGCTAGGAATTGAAACAATTATCTAGATATATTTAATGTTTCTTTCTCAAAAAGAACCTTCTTTTAGTAGTAGGATAGAATTTTTCGGCTACACTTTTTAATTATTGAATTAATATCACTACATTTGTACCCTATAATACATTGAAAATTAGAGGGGACTTAAGTCCCCTCTTTTATTAAATATATGATTTCAGAAGCTAAAATAAAAAAACTCGTTGATGCAAGTGTAGAAGGGACAGATTTGTTTCTTGTAGATATTCAGGTTACAGCGGGTAATAAGATTTCGATTTTAATTGATGGATTTAATGGTATTGCTATCAACGATTGTATCAGTTTAAGCAAAGAAATTGAGTCTAATTTAGATAGAGAGGAAGCTGACTTTGAACTTCAAGTTTCTTCAGCGGGTCTAGACATGCCTTTTAAAGTTAAGGAGCAGTACGATAAAAACATTGGTAGATCTGTAAAGATTCTAACAGTAGATGGACATAAACATGAAGGGACTTTAACATCAGTTAATGATGAGAGTTTGGTTATTCAATATGAGGAGAAGGTAAGGATTGAAGGGCGTAAGAAAAAAGAATTGGTTACTCAGGTTGAAAAATATTTTTTTGAGCATGAGGATGATAATAAAAAGATTAAAGAAACTAAAATTATAATTTCATTTAAATAATAATTAAGATGGAAACAGTTGGATTGATAGAATCATTTCAGGAATTTAAAGAGTTTAAGAACATCGATCGTGAAACGATGATGAAAATCTTAGAAGATGTTTTTAGAGGCATGATTCAGAAGAGATATGGTTCTGATGATAATTATGACTTTATTATTAATATCGATAAAGGTGATTTAGAAGTTTGGAGAAATCGTACGATTGTAGAAGTAGGAGAGGTTGAAGATGAAAACAGAGAAATCTCTTATCCTGACGCAATAAAGATAGAGCCTGATTTTGAAGTAGGAGAAGAAGTGTCTGAAGAAGTTAAACTTTTGGATTTCGGTCGAAGAGCTGTTCTTTCAGTAAGGCAGAATTTGATTTCTAAAGTTCTTGATATTGAAAAAGAAGATCTTTATGAAACCTATAAGGAAAAGGTCGGTACTATTGTTACTGGTGAAGTATACCAAGTTTGGAAAAGGGAAATTTTAATTCTGGATGATGACGAGAATGAATTAATTCTTCCAAAAACAGAACAGATTCCAACTGATTATTTTAAGAAAGGGGATAATGTTAGAGCTGTTGTGTTAAGAGTGGAGATGAGGAATAATAATCCTTCTATTGTTCTTTCTAGAACTTCTTCAGTTTTCTTAGAGCGTTTGTTTGAAGCAGAAGTTCCTGAAGTATTTGATGGCTTAATTACTATTAAAAAGATTGTTCGTGTCCCTGGTGAAAGAGCCAAGGTTGCTGTTGAATCTTATGATGAAAGAATTGATCCTGTTGGAGCATGTGTTGGAATGAAAGGTTCTCGTATCCACGGAATTGTTCGTGAATTAGGAAATGAAAATATTGATGTAATTAATTTCTCTGGAAATGATTCATTATTTATTTCAAGAGCATTAAGTCCTGCAAAAATAACTTCTATTACTCTAAATAAGGAGAATGGAAAAGCAGATGTCTATTTGAAGCCTGATCAAGTTTCTTTGGCAATTGGAAAAGGAGGATTTAATATTAAGTTAGCTGGGAAACTGACTGATTACGAAATTGATGTATATAGAGATTCAGATGAGGAAGTTGATGACGTAAGTCTGAATGAATTCTCTGATGAAATCGAAGCGTGGGTTCTTAAGGAGTTAAAAGCTATTGGTTGTGACACAGCTAGAAGCGTAATAAATATTTCTGTTGAAGAACTTATGAGAAGGACAGATCTTGAAGAGGAAACGATCAATAATGTTGTGTCAATCCTGAAGGATGAGTTCGAAGATTAAGATGAATTAATAATATTGTGAAACGTGTTTTTTACACGTACTGAACTATTGATAGTTTGATAATTATGGCTGGGAAACCAAAAAGATTAAGTAAAGTTACTCGTGAGTTTAACCTTGGGTTAACTACTGTTGTGGACTTTTTAACTGATAAAGGGTTTGAGGTAGAATCTAACACAAATGCCAAGATTTCGCCTGAAATGTACAATGCGCTTGTAGGCGAATTTCAGAAAGATAAAAAGGCGAAAGAAATATCTTCAAAAATTGAAGTGAAGCGCGTGAAAAAGGAAACAATTTCAATTGAACCGATTGTTGAAGAGGTTAAGGTTGTAGTTGAACCTGTTGTTCTCAGAATTGAAGAGGTTAAAGTGGTTGAGAAACCAGTTGAAATCTTGAAAGTTGAAACTATCAAGCCGGTTGAAAAACCTGTTGAGGTAGTAAAACCTGTTGAAGTGAAAGTTCCTGAAGTAAAAGCAGAAATTCCAACAATAGAAACAGAAAAGCCTTTTGTTAAAACGCCTGAGGATTCTAAAGGGGGATTGAAAGTGTTAGGTAAAATTGATCTTGGAGAACAAAAACCAAGAAAGAAAAAACCTGAAGGAAAGAAGCCTAGTGCTAAAAAAGATGAAAAGACAAAATCTGTTAATAAAGTTCCTGAACAAAAACAGGATGTAAAAAAGGATATTGTTAAGGAGGAAAAAGCGATTCCAAAAACAGAAACTGTTGAGACTCCAAAAGTGAAAAAAGAGGTTGAAGTTATAAAAGCAGTTGCTAGAAAACTTGATGGCCCTAAGGTTTTAGGTAAGATAGAATTACCTGTTGAAAGACCAAAGAAGAAACCTGTTGCTAGTTCGGAAAGAGGTGAGACGAGGAGAAAAAGAAAAAGAATCAGAAAGGATCCTGTCGTTAGTCCAGGCGCTAAATTTGTGCCAGGGCAAAGTGGTAAAGGGACTGGAGGTCCACCTAGGAGAGGAGTTGGAGGAGCTGCAAGAGGTCCTGGAGGTCCAAGAAGAGGTCCGGGGGGCGCTTCAAGAACAGGTAGGAATGAGCCAAAAGCGGAATTAACAGAAGAACAAGTTAAGAAACAAATTTCTGAAACGCTAGCTCGTTTGAGTGGTGGTAAAAGAAAAAATCAATCTGCAAAACAACGTAGAAGTAAAAGAGATGAGCACGCTCGAAGGGCTGCTGAAGAAGCTGAACAAGCTGAAGTTGAAAAGGGAATTTTAAAAGTTACTGAGTTTGTTTCTGCAAACGAACTATCAGTAATGATGGATGTTTCTGTAAATGACATTATTTCAGCATGTATGTCGCTTGATCTTTTTGTCTCTATAAATCAACGTTTAGATGCAGATACGATTCAAATGATTACTGAGGAGTTTGGATTTGAAGTAGAGTTTATATCTGCTGAAGATCAATCTCAAGTTGAGGAAATTATTGATGCGGCTGAAGATTTGTCGCATAGAGCACCTATAGTTACTGTAATGGGACATGTTGATCATGGTAAAACATCTTTACTAGATCATATTAGAAAAGCAAATATTGCAGAAGGAGAAGCCGGAGGGATAACGCAGCATATTGGTGCTTACTCTGTGAAAGTTGAAAGTGGACAAAAAGTTACGTTCCTTGATACGCCAGGTCATGAGGCCTTTACAGCTATGAGAGCCCGTGGAGCAAAAGTTACTGATATTGCAATAATAATTATTGCAGCTGATGATAATGTTATGCCTCAAACGAAAGAAGCTATTAATCATGCTCAAGCTGCTGGTGTACCAATGGTTTTTGCGATTAACAAGATTGATAAGCCTGGCGCAAATCCTGATAAGATAAAAGAAGAATTATCTCAAATGAACATCCTCGTTGAAGAATGGGGAGGTAAGTACCAATGTCAAGAGATTTCAGCTAAGAAAGGTATTGGTATAGAAGATTTACTTGAGAAAGTTTTATTAGAAAGTGAAATGATGGAGCTTCAAGCAAATCCTGAAAGGTTTGCACAAGGTACAATCATCGAATCAGAATTAGATAAGGGTAGGGGTTATGTGTCTACTTTACTAGTTCAAACGGGTACTTTAACAATCGGAAGTATTATGGTTGCTGGTTGTTATTACGGTAGAGTTAAAGCGATGACCAACGAGCATGGAGTTCGTGTTACATCTGCTGGACCATCTACTCCTGTTAAGCTACTAGGATTAAATGGAGCTCCGCAAGCTGGAGATATTTTTAATGCAATGTCTGAAGAGAAGGAGGCGAAAGATATTTCGATTAAAAGAATGCAAATCCAAAGAGAACAAGGGATTAGAGCTACTAAGCATATTAGTCTTGAAGAAATTGGTCGTCGTATTGCAATAGGTGATTTCCAGGAACTTAACGTAATTGTTAAAGGGGATGTTGATGGTTCGATTGAAGCATTATCAGACTCTTTATTGAAATTATCTACTGAACAAATTCAAATTAAAATAATTCATAAGTCTGTTGGACAGATTTCTGAATCGGACGTTTTGTTAGCAGCAGCGTCAGACGCTATTATTATAGGTTTCCAAGTTCGTCCTTCTGTTACAGCTAGAAAGTTAGCTGAACAAGAAGCTATTGATATTAGATTGTATTCTATTATCTATCAAGCTATAGAAGAATTGGAAGATGCAATGGAAGGTATGTTGAAACCTAAAATTGAAGAGAAGATAGTTTCAAACATTGAAGTTCGTGAAACGTTTAAGATTTCTAAGGTTGGTACAGTAGCAGGTTGTTATGTACTTGATGGAACTGTTGCTAGATCTTCTAAAATACGCATTGTAAGAGCTGGTGTTATAGCATGGACAGGTGAGCTTTCAGCATTGAAAAGGTTTAAAGATGATGTTAAAGAGGTTAAATTTGGCTTCGAATGTGGACTGAGTCTAAAAAACTTTAATGATCTTAGAGTTGGGGATGTGCTTGAAGCATATGAAGAGTTTGAGGTTAAGCAAACATTAAAGAAAAAGTAAATTAAAAAGCTCCGGTAATACTGGAGCTTTTTTTGGTATAAAATGTGCTTTGTTGATGTAAATTGTAAGTATGAAATTTTCTTTTCTTTTCTTTATTTCTTTATTTACTGGTTATGGATATTCTCAGTCTGATTCTTTGGAAGTTAAAAAGGATTCTATTATTGTATACACTGAAAGCATAACCAAAACCCCAGGGACTTTAAACGTTTATGAAGATTCATATTACAGTGCTGTAAAAAAAATACAAAAACAGATTAATAGAGAAAATTGTCCTAAGTTAATTAAAGGGTATAGAGTTCAAGTCTTTTCTTGTTCAGGAGCAAATTGTAAAGACAAGGCAGATAAGTATTACAATCAATTCCTTATTGCTTACCCTGATTTAGCTGTTTATAAACTGTGGCAGCCACCGTCACTTAAAGTCCGTACAGGTAATTGTAGGACTCGATTTGAAGCAGAAGCTATAAAAAATTTAGTTGAAAAAGACTTTCCTTTTGTTTTTATTGTACCTGACTATATAGAGACATTAATGATGGTTAATTGTGATGATATGGTTGATCCAAAATAAGAAGTGCTTAACAGGTTATACTTCAGTTTCATAATCAAAAACAGGCTAATAAATTAACTTATAAATAAAATTTATAAGTTAATTTATTAGCCTGTTTTGTTAATGTTTTTCAATAAAATTAGATAGTGAAAAACACCCTTTAATGACAGTTTTGTGACATTACTACAAAGGAGTTAAGTTGTTAATTTTCAAACACATACGCCTATGTTTTTATTAATATTCCTTTATTTAGAACAATTCTAAATTATATTTCTTTAAGGTAAAACCTTTAAAAACAAAAGGGATTCATTGCGTTTTGTCGTATTTTTGGGTTAATGTCCAAAGTGGCTTTAAGTGAGAGACAAAAAAATTACGAAATTGATGAAACAATTTACACATACTCTAAGAAAAATCTCGTCGGTTGTATTACCAGTGCTTTTTTTAATGTTTACAACTACCGTTTCTGCTCAAGGAGACGCAACTGCTGGAGAAGGAATCTTTAAGGCAAAGTGTGCTTCTTGTCACAATATGACAAAAGACGTTACTGGTCCAGCTCTTATGGGTATACTTGACGGCACAAGAGCTCCAAGTAAAGACTGGTTGAAACTTTGGATAAAGGATAATGCTGCGTTGAGAGCTACTGGAGATGCGTATGCAAATAAAGTATTTGATGCATGGGGAGGGAAATCAATGACTGGTTTTGCTTATTTTTCAGACAAGGAATTAGATGATGTTATTGAATATATAGGGACTTACGCTCCAAGTGTTGATAATGATCCTCCAGGATTATTGCCATGTATTCCTGTAACCAAGAAAAAGGAAGAGTCTAATTTATATGCAGTTTTAGGAATTATTGCAATTTCGTTATTTATTATTGTTGTCTTTACAGGGGTCAACAGATCACTTAAAAGTGTGTCAGCTCTGAAGAACGGAGAGAAAGCTGAAGAGCCATTAACTTTCTGGGAAGCGATAGGTAAATTTGCATCAAATCAAAAAATTAAGTTTGGATTGATTGTGCTGTTCGTTTTAGGTGGCCTTTTTTCCGCTGGTTGGGATTCGTTAATGGGAATAGGTATATTTGGAGGAAACGGATATGGGGATATTGAAGTTGTAAATTATAAGCCAACTCAACCTATTGAATTCCGTCATGATATTCATGCGAAACAAAATGAGATTGATTGTAAATATTGTCACTCAGGAACAATTGAAAGTAAACATGCTTTGATTCCTTCTGCAAATGTTTGTATGAACTGTCACAATGTTGTGAAAGAGAAAGAAGATTGCGATATTTCTTCTAAGCAGATTCAGCAAATATATGACGCTGTAAATTTTGACCCTGCGAAAGGAGCATACTTTGAAGTGAAAGACGGTAAGAAGGTGACTGACGCCTCAGGAAAGATAGTTTATTACGATCAGCAAACTGGTGAGGGAAATCCAATCGAATGGGTTAAGGTCCATAATTTACAAGATTTTGTTTACTTCAATCACTCGCAGCATGTTGTTGTTGGGAACGTTGATTGTAAAGAATGTCATGGAGATATTGAGAATGGTACTACGGCTGAACAGCATGCTCCACTTACAATGGGTTGGTGTATTGAATGTCATAGAACTAAAGAGGTTAATGAGACAATGAAGTTTTCTGGTAAGCCAAATGGTTATTACGAGAAAATGCATGATGAATTTAAAGAGGCTTACAAGCATCAAGAGAAATTCGACTTTACAGTTGAGAAGATTGGTGGATTAGAGTGTGCAAAATGTCACTATTAATCAAATAAGTTAATTAACAAAACAATAGCGCTACAATACTTTAAGCTATGGCTGAAAATAAAAAATATTGGAAAGGAATTGAGGAGTTAGAACAAACTCCTGAGTTTGTTGATTCAAGTAAAAAAGAATTTGCTGAGTATGTTCCAGTTGATGAGTTTGTTGGTAAACAAGAAACTGATTCATCAGGGACAAACAGACGTGATTTCTTGAAAGTTTTGGGATTCTCTGTTACTGCGGCAACATTAGCGGCATGTGAGGCTCCGGTAACTAAATCTATACCTTTCTTAAATAAACCAGAAGATTTAACGCCTGGTGTCCCTAATTATTATTCATCTACTTATTTTGATGGTTTTGATTTTTCTTCAATTAAAATAAAAACTAGAGAAGGTCGTCCAATTTTAATCGAAGGGAATGCAACTTCTCCCTTAACAAAAGGTGCAGTTAATGCAAGAGTTAACTCATCTGTATTAGGGCTATATGATTCAAAAAGAGCAAAAGGTCCGGCAAGAAAAATAGGATCAGCATGGGCTAAAAATCTAAGTTGGGATGTTGTTGATAAAAAGATAAAATCTGAATTAAGATCTGCTGTAAAAGATAATGGAAAAGTAGTTCTACTTTCCAATACAATTATTTCTCCTGCTGCACAAGGTGCTATTGATACGTTCTCTGGATATATTGGAGCACAGGGAGGTGATTTCGAGCACGTTTCTTACGATGCTGTTTCGGCAGCGGGAATATTAGATGCAAATAAGAAAACATTTGGTAAAAGAGTATTACCTACTTATAATTTTGAGAAAGCTAAAACTATCGTAAGTTTTGGTGCAGATTTTTTAAATACTTGGTTAGATTCTTTATCATATACGAAATCATACACATCGAAACGTAAGCCTGAAGGGGACTGGATGAGTAAACACTTTCAGTTTGAGACTTCACTTTCACTTTCAGGTTCTGCTGCTGATATTAGAGGTTCTTTGAAGCCTTCTCAAATTGGAGAAGCAATAAAATACGTTTACAATAAATTAGGTGGTGATGTTTCTGCATCTATAGAGAATGCTGGCTTGAAAGCAAAATTAGATATTGCTATCAAGGCTTTGAAAGAGACAAGAGGAGAATCTATCGTAGTTGCTGGTTCAAACAATTGTGGTGTTCAAGTTCTTATTAATGCAATTAACGAAAAGTTAGGAAACTATGCTTCTAACATAATTGATATTGAAAAGGAAGTTTATACAAGAAAAGGAGATGATCTAGCTTTTAAAAAATTAGCAGATCGGATGAATGCTGGTGAAATTAATGCTTTAATCGTTGTTGGATTAAATGCTAGTTTTGTTGCACCTGGCTCATTTAAGTTTAATGAAGGCTTATCAAAAGTGCCTACTGTAATATACACAGGTGAGCGTATTGATGAAACTGGATCTGGAGCTTCTTATTTAGCACCATCTTCTCATTACCTGGAATCATGGGATGTTTTAAATCCTGCGAAAGGAGAATATGCTTTCACTCAACCAGTAATTGGTCGTTTATTCAAAACGCGTCAATGGCAAGAGTCATTATTAAACTGGTCTGGAAACACAACTTCATATGAAGATTTTGTAAAGGGAACAGCTAAGACTTTTTTAGGTTCTGAATCAGCTTGGATTGATGCTGTGCATGATGGTTTTAAATCTACTGCTGTTGCTGTAGTGCCTCAAGTAACTTCAGAAGATAATTCAAATGAGGATATTGTTGCTTCTGGTATTACTTCTAGTTTAATTGTTAATGCTGTTAAACAAGCTACGACTATAGGAAATGGTTTAGAATTAGAATTATACGTCAAAACAGGAATGGGGAATGGTGATCAAGCTTTTAATCCTTGGTTACATGAAATGCCAGATCCTATTTCTAAAATGACATATGATAATTACATCTCTATGAATCCAGACGATGTAATGAACCTATTTAAAAAGGAAAACACAAAAGACAACAGACGTGATTTCTTATATATTGGTCAAGAATCACCAGCGAAATTAGCTACAATTACAGTGAAAGGTGTGTCAATGACATTACCTATAGTTCCTCAGCCAGGTCAAGCAGTAGGTGCAGTATCAATTGCTGTTGGTTATGGAAGGAAGGGAACTGAACTTTTCACTAGAGAAGAATGGCTAGGAGATCTTTATAATCCTGATGATAATTTAAAAAATACAATTGGTCAAAATGTTTTCCCTCTAACGGATTTCGATAGATGGACTTCAAATATTATAACGAGTGATGTGACGATTGATGCTGCTGAAGGTGAATACCCTATGGCAACTACTCAAACACATCACACAATGATGGGTAGAAAGTTAGTTAATGAAACTACATTGTCTACATTTATTGATCAGAGAGGAAATGCTAAAGGTAAGGGTAGTTATAATGAGCAAATCATTATTGCTGATGCTTATGGAGAAGCTAAAACGACAAAAGAATTAGATCTTTGGGCTGAACATGCAATTGACTTGGGTCACAGGTGGGGACTTTCTATAGATTTAAACTTATGTATTGGTTGCGGTTCATGTGTTACTGCTTGTCATATAGAGAATAACGTTGCAGTTGTTGGAAAGGATGAAGTAAGAAGAAGTCGTGAAATGCATTGGCTTCGAATCGATAGATATTATTCTTCTACAATTGAAATAGATGGTGAAAAATTAAAAGTTACTGACTTTGATGATTTACCAAATGCATTTGCTGCAAAACAAGCATATTTAGATGCTGAAGTATCAGATAGTGGTGACGACGTATCTGTTGTTTATCAACCGATAATGTGTCAGCATTGCAACCATGCTCCTTGTGAAACCGTTTGTCCTGTAGCAGCAACTACACATTCAAATGAAGGAATGAATCAGATGACTTACAACAGGTGTGTTGGAACAAGGTATTGTGCAAACAACTGTCCTTATAAAGTTCGTCGGTTTAACTGGTTCCAGTATGATGATTTGAATATTCCTGCATTTCCAGATTTCGCTAAAGTTAACTTTCAGCAAGATGATTTGGGCCGAATGGTACTTAATCCGGACGTTGTCGTTCGTTCTAGAGGAGTAATGGAGAAATGTAGCATGTGTGTTCAAAGAGTTCAAACCGGAAAACTTCAAGCAAAAATTGATGGTACGACTGTTAAGGATCAAGCGATTCAAACTGCTTGTTCTTCTTCTTGTCCTACAGATGGAATTACATTCGGTGATTTAAATGACAAAAGTCATAGGATTTCTGAGGATGTAGATAATGAGAGATCTTACTTTTTAATGGAAGAAGTTGGTACACAACCAAATGTAGTTTACCATACAAAAGTGAGAAACGTTTAATATATATTTAATTAAAAAGTTATATCGATGCATATCGTAGAAGCTGAAATAAGAGAACCCTTAATCCTTGGTGAAAAGTCTTACAACGACATCACTGAGGATGTTTGTAAACCAGTTGAAGGTGAAGCAAATTCAATGTGGTATTTAGTATTTGGAATTGCCTCTTTAATGGCCCTATGGGGTCTAGGTAATATCCTTTACACTGTAGGTGTAGGAATTGGAGTTTGGGGATTGAATAAGACAGTAGGTTGGGCTTGGGATATTACAAACTTTGTATGGTGGGTAGGTATCGGTCATGCAGGAACATTAATTTCAGCAGTATTATTACTTTTTCGTCAGAGATGGAGAATGGCAATTAACAGATCTGCGGAAGCAATGACAATATTTGCAGTAATGATGGCAGCATTATTTCCTGGTATACACATGGGAAGAATTTGGCAAGCATATTGGGTATTGCCATTACCAAATCAGTTTGGTTCTTTGTGGCCTAATTTTAATTCACCTTTGTTGTGGGATGTTTTTGCAATTTCAACTTATTTCTCTGTATCACTAGTTTTTTGGTACATTGGTTTGATTCCTGATTTTGCTACAATCCGTGATCGAGCTATAAAACCTTTGCAAAAGAAAATTTATTCGACGCTAGCTTTTGGTTGGAGTGGAAATGCAAAACATTGGAATAGGTTTGAAGAAGTATCTTTGGTATTAGCAGGTATTGCAACACCATTGGTATTTTCTGTTCACTCTATTGTATCTATGGATTTTGCTACTTCAGTTATACCTGGATGGCACACAACTATATTTCCACCTTATTTTGTTGCAGGAGCAGTTTTCTCAGGATTTGCAATGGTATTAACCTTGATGCTTATTATTAGAAAAGTTTTAAAACTTGAGGATTATTTAACGCTTAAGCACATTGAATATATGAACATTATTGTAATGTTGACAGGTTCAATGGTTGGTGTTGCTTATCTAACGGAATTATTTGTAGCATGGTATGCTGGTGTTGAATATGAAGGATATGCTTTCTTAAATAGGGCAACTGGTCCATATTGGTGGGCATATACTGCAATGATGAGTTGTAATGTTATTTCACCTCAGTTAATGTGGTTTAAAAGTATCAGAAGAAACTTAGTTATTACTTTCATTCTATCCATTATTGTAAATATCGGAATGTGGTTCGAAAGATTTGTAATTATTGTTTCTTCTATTCACCGTGATTATATTACGTCGTCATGGACGCAATTCCATCCTACTTATGTTGATATGGGAGTATTTGTTGGAACGATTGGTATTTTCTTCGTATTATATTTATTGTACGCAAGAACATTCCCAGTTTTGGCATTAAATGAGGTTAAAACTATACTTAGGGCTACTGGAGAATTTGGTGTGAAAATGCCTGCAGCTATGATAGTAGATAACGTAGAAAATGATTCTGATGGAGGAGATACTTCAGAAGAGGGAAGTAATGATAAAGAACAAGAGTAATTAAGACCTTTATAAGTTCTGTTATGAGTGATAAAATTTACGCAATGTACGACGATGACGCTAGACTTCTTTCAGGAGCACAAAAGTTAGTCGCAAAAGGGGTGCATATTAAAGACGTTTTCTCGCCTTTTCCAATTCACGGAATAGATCCAGTAATCGGAGTAAGAGGTACGAGATTAGCAATATGTGCTTTTCTGTATGGGATTTCAGGAATGTGTTTGGCTTTGATTGGAATGTATTATTTCATGATTCATGATTGGCCAATGAATATTGGAGGAAAACCAAACTACTATTTATACCAAAATATTCCGGCGTTTATTCCAATTACTTTTGAGATTACAATTTTGTGTACCGCTCATGGTATGGCAATAACTTATTTTCTTAGAAATAAAACTTTACCAGGTATCGTAGCAAAAAATCCAGATCCTAGAACTACAGATGATAAATTTGTGATGGAGATTCATTTAGACGAATCAGGAATGGATGAAGCAACTTTAATTAGTGAGTTAAAATCTACTGGAGCAATTGAAATTAATAAGGCATAAAACAAACAAGATGAATATTTCTTATCATAAAATAGCCCAACTTACTTGGAAAAATATATTAGCTGGAGCTATTATAGTTTTTAGTATGGCTTCTTGTACTGAAGATCCAAACAGTCCTGGGATAGAATTTATGCCTGACATGTATAGAGCAACAGGTTATGAAGCTTATTTAAAAAAGTTTGATATTGATTCTACTGACTTTTTCGACCGTAATCTAAAGAAGTTAGGTTATGAGGAAGCAAATGATTCTTTAAAGGAAAATTTAATTGCTGAAGTAGCAGAATTATATAAAGTATTTAATAATGGATTTATTACAAGAAAACCTGTAAGAGGTTCTGTTGCACTTGGCAAAAAACCATTTTTAGTTTCAAAAAACAACAGAGCTGCGGCAAAAGGGATTAAAATGCCAATTCCTTACACTGAGGAAAGTTTAAAAGAAGGGAAAGCTTATTATGAAATCTTCTGTGATCACTGTCATGGTATAAAAGGGGATGGGAATGGACCAATGGTGAGTAAAGGTGTTTATCCTGTCGCTCCTCCATCTTATTCCGGACCAGCTAAGGATCTTACTGTTGGTGAGATTTATCATACTATTTTTTATGGAAAAGGTGCTATGGGTGCTCATGCTTCTCAAATTGTAGAGGAAAAGAGATGGAAGATCGTTCAATATGTTCAGACTATGCAAGGGAATAAATTGGAAGATTTACAGAGTGTTGAAAACGATTTTTCAATTCCTGCTAATGATACAGCTGTAGTTGCTGAAAACGATTAATTATAATATTAAGTAGAATAAATTAAGACTAAAACACTGTAAAATGGATTACGTTTTTTCAGATAAAACAAAAAAAATTACCCTAGGAGTTTCCATTGTTGGTTTCCTCTTGTTCCTCCTAGGAATTGTTATCGGACCAAAGTCGTCTGATTATACAACTTTGTGGTACATTAATGAAGATGGAGTTAAGGAATTTTATGGCGTAGCTCAAAGAATTTGGGTTGCTATCTTAACGAATGGTATATTCTTTTTCTTTATTTCGCTCTCGATGTTATTCTTTGTGGCGCTACAATATGCAGCAGAGGTTTCTTGGTCTGTTGTATTTAAGCGAATTTATGAAGCTATGATGTCTGTTCTTCCATGGATGACAGGAGTTATTATTGTAGTTTTGATCGCTGGACAATATGGGCATATGCATCATATTTACCACTGGATGTCTTACAATTCTGACTGGACAATCGAAAACGTTGAATTTGATAAGTTACTAGATCATAAATCACTTTTCTTTGAACCTTATTTTTTCTGGCCGGTATTGTTATTCTTTTTAGGAGCATTTATATTTTTTGCTTCTTACTACAGGAAAAAATCTTTACAAGAAGATCAAGAAGGCGGAACACAAATTCATTACAAGAACTTTGCTAAATCAGCTCTTTTCTTAGTTGTTTTTGGTTACGGTTCTTCAATCGTTGCTTGGCAAGTTATTATGTCTGTTGATGCTCACTGGTTCTCAACCTTATTTGGTTGGTATGTCTTTGCAGGGATGTGGTTAGTAGGAATGATTTATGCTACTATTTTAATTATTTTCTTGAAAGGGAAAGGATTATTGAAAATTGCTAAGAAAGGTCATTTACATGATATGGGAAAATGGATGTTTGCTCTTAGCTTTTTATGGACATATTTATTTTTCTCACAGTTTATGTTAATTTGGTATGCAGATATTCCTGAGGAAATCACATATTATAAAGCAAGAATAGATGATTATCCATGGGTTATGTGGGGAATGTTTTTTATAAACTTCATTGTTCCTATGGTAGCCTTGATGGATACTGAAGCTAAAAAAAGTAAAGTAGCACTTGTTGTTGTTGGATCAATTGCATTTATATTTCATTGGGTTGATGTATTTATGATGATTAGTCCTGGAGCGATGAAAGCTGAAGCAAATTTAGGATTGATAGAACTTGGGTCTTTTCTTTTATTTTTAGGGGTATTTACTTTTTTGGTTTTAAAATCATTAGCAAGTAGACCTTTGGTTGTGAAAAATCACCCTTATTTGGAAGAAGGTAAAAATATCCATCATTAGTAGTTGGTTAGTTAAAACAGTAAAGAATTTTATAAAGATTTAAAAATGGAATTACTACTTATACTTTTAGCGATTGTTGTAGCATGTGTTGCTGTCGTGAAGGTTCTGAAGGCTAAAGAATTAGTGGATGCATTAAAAGATCCTGAATCAGAACCAATATCTTCAACAGAGATCAGAACTAACGCATTAGGTTGGTTGGTATTTGGTATTGTTTTATTTGTAATGGCTTTTGTGCAGATGATTGTATTTGACAAGTACATGTTGCCTTCCGCGGCTTCTGTGCATGGAGAAGATATTGACCAGTTAATGAAAATCACGATGATTCTTATTATGTCAGTATTCTTCTTAACTCAAGGATTGTTATTTTGGTTCGGTTTTAAATATTACTTCAAGCCAGGAAAGAAAGCATTTTGGTTTCCACATGATAATAGATTAGAAATGGCTTGGACAATCGTTCCTGCTACTGTACTTATATTATTAATTACATATGGTATGTCAACTTGGGATGATATTATGAATCCTAAAGCTACACCTGATTTAAAGGTTGAATTGGTATCCGAACAGTTTGGATGGACAACTAGATTTGCTGGTGCGGATAGTACTTTAGGAGAAGCATCTTTTGCTTTATATGGTAAAAATGCTGTTGGTATTGCAACAAAGAATGCTATTCTTGACAGACTTGCTGAATGTAAGAACAATAACACTGTTGTTATATCTTTTGCTAGTAAAATTGAAACGGATAGTACAGTAACTTTTACTGGTATAAATCATTACGACAAGAAAATATTAGGAAAGGATGTTCCAATGAATGTCACGTTAAGTAAAATTGCTTTTGAAAATGCGTTAGTGTTATCTAAAAAGAGAGGTTTCGATGTTACAAGTAAATTGATTGTTAAAGGTTTTGTTACTGATTCTTTTAATCTTGAGGCTGAAATTGCTTACGGTTGGAATAAGGGTAATAAACTTGACAAGGTTGAAACTAGTATTAAAAACTTTAATGCCAACGTACTGCGATTGGAACGTATGCTTAAAGATTATGCGCAACATCCTGAGAAGTATGACAATGGTAAGGATGATATTGTAATTAATGATAACAATATTAAATTACCAAAAGGTAAATCAATAGAATTTCAATTCAGATCTAAGGATGTTATTCACTCTGCTTATTTCCCTCATTTTAGAGCGCAAATGAACTGTGTACCTGGAATGAAAACTAATTTCACCTTCACGCCAAATGAGACAAATGAAGAGTTTAACGCTAAAGCGATTGAAGAGGGAAGAGTATATTTGGAGATTACTAGAGATGAGAATACTGGTGAAATTTTGTCATCAGTTGAGAAGTTAGGAAGTACAGGTTACATTTTACTTTGTAATAAGGTTTGTGGGAGTTCACATTTTAACATGAAAGTGTTTATTGATGTTGTTGAGCAAGACGAATTTGATGCTTGGATAGCGGCGCAAAAAACATTTGAATAATAGTAGAGGGTTAATAAATTTTTTTTAAAAATTATACAAACATCATAGTCATGAGTGGAGCACATCATCACGAGACATTTATAAGCAAGTACATTTTCAGTATGGATCATAAGATGATCGGGAAGCAATTCTTGATCACTGCGATTTTCATGGCTGTTTTAGGTATGGCAATGTCTATTTTCTTCAGAATTCAATTGGCCTGGCCTGGTGAAGGATTCGCATTTTTAAATTTCTTTCTAGGAGATAAATGGGCGCCAGAAGGAGTATTGGATCCGAATATGTATTTGGCATTAGTTACTATACACGGAACAATAATTGTTTTCTTTGTTTTAACAGGGGGATTATCTGGTACTTTCTCAAATATTTTGATTCCTTATCAAATTGGAGCTAGAGATATGGCTTCAGGTTTTATGAATATGGTTTCCTATTGGCTATTTTTCGTATCAGCTGTTATCATGGTTTTTTCTTGCTTTATTGAATCAGGTCCAGCATCAGGTGGTTGGACGGTTTATCCTCCGTTAAGTGCTTTGCCACAAGCGATGGACGGATCTAAGTTAGGAATGACACTTTGGTTAGTTTCAATGACAATTTTTATTGCATCTTCATTAATAGGATCACTAAACTATATCGTTACAGTAATTAACTTGAGAACTAAAGGTATGACTATGGTCAGATTACCTTTAACAATTTGGTGCTTTTTTGTAACAGCTATACTTGGTGTTTTATCTTTTCCTGTATTACTATCGGCAGCTTTACTTCTTATGTTTGATAGAATGCTAGGTACATCATTTTATCTAGATTCAATATTTATTGGCGGTGAGCCTTTAGAAGCGACTGGAGGTTCTCCGATTTTATACGAACACTTATTTTGGTTCTTAGGGCATCCAGAGGTTTATATTATACTACTTCCAGCTTTAGGGTTAACTTCAGAAATTATTTCTACGAATTCGAGGAAACCTATTTTTGGGTACAGAGCTATGATTCTTTCTGTATTGGCAATTGCATTCCTTTCTTTTATCGTTTGGGGACACCATATGTTTCTTACAGGAATGAGTCCATTTTTAGGAACCGTTTTTACATTCACTACTTTATTAATTGCAATTCCATCAGCTGTTAAAGTATTCAACTACTTAGCAACTATTTGGAGGGGTAACTTGAGGTTGACACCAGGTATGTTTTTTGCGCTTGGAATGGTTTCACTCTTTATTTCTGGAGGTTTAACTGGAATAGTATTAGGAGATTCAGCTTTGGATATTAATGTTCATGATACTTATTTTGTTGTAGCTCACTTCCATATTGTAATGGGTGCGGGATCTATATTTGGAATGTTTGCTGGAGTTTATCATTGGTTCCCTAGAATGTATGGTAGAATGATGATTTCTAAGCTGGGTTATTTACACTTTTGGGTTACTTTTATCGGAGTATATGGAGTGTTCTTCCCTATGCACTTTGTTGGATTAGCTGGTGTGCCAAGGCGATATTATTCTAATTTAGATTTCGAAATGTTTAACGATATTCAGTTTATAAATGTTATTATCACAGCATTTGCTATTTTCTCAGCACTTGGTCAATTTGTATTTATTTTTAACTTCTTCTATTCTATATTTCATGGAAAGAAAAGTGTGCAAAATCCATGGAAAGCAAATTCATTAGAATGGACTGCTCCAATTGAAAGGATTCATGGTAATTGGCCTGGAGCCTTACCAGAAGTTCATAGATGGCCTTACGATTATAGTAAGCCCGATTATGAAGAAGATTTTGTTTTACAAACTGTTCCTCTGAGAAAGGGAGAGCATGACGGACATTAAAAAAAAAGCACTCTTTTAGAGTGCTTTTTTTTTAATGTTTTGGTCTAAAAAGTATATTAATACTACTTCTCGCCTTCTTGAAAAAAATCATTGTGGTGATCAAATTAATAATTTAGAATTATTTAAAATAGAATCCAATCATCAAAGTGAACATACTTTTTGAATATAATTAGAAACACAATATGAGTTATTCTTAGTATCCTTATAAGGATATATACATATTGTAAGCGTTTTCTGTAATACGGAGGATATTAATTGTAGGTAAATTTTGTAGGGGCTTTAATTTGTAAATACTTCTTATTAGGAATGTTGCGACAACTGATCAATTTCCTGTTTTATTAATTAATAAAAAATAAAGGAATTATTTCACAAGTGAATCCTAGAATAAATCCAGATATTACTTGTTGGTAAGTATGAGCTTTGAGTTGAATTCGACTGAAAGCTATAAAACCGCTTGCTATAATAGTTGCTATTAAAGGATAAATTAATACTTCTTCTCCCAGCTTTGATAATAGAACGACTACACCTACCACTCCGCCTATTCCTATCATATGAATGCTAATTTTATAGCTGGATGTTATTAAAAAACCTATAATGATTGCAAGCGCTGCTCCCATCATGAAACTTAATATCTCAGGTGGTAATTGTAGATCTAATACTTTTGTATATATAAAGATGATTGATACATAGGCAACTCCTGTCACGAGAAAAGGAATCATTCGCTCCTCTCTTTTTGGCATATGTAAGCTTGAAATCAGATTTAATGATTTTAATATTAGTGTGATTATTATTGGTACAATGGCAGTAGCAATGAAAACTCCAAATATTACAATGTACGCTGTATACGTGTCACGATCAGAAGCATATATGTTAAACCCTTGTATTCTTCCAATAAAGTATGCTACTACCAGTCCGTTTGTTGGCATGAACAGCGGATGCAATAGATATGACGTTACTAACGCAATTTTTGTATTAAAATCTTTCACATTTTAAAATTACTAAATTAAGTATTGTTATATCTGTTTTCTTAATCTTCCTACCGGAATATTAAGTTGCTCTCTGTATTTAGCCACAGTTCTTCTTGCAATCGAATATCCTTGTTCCTTAAGTACAGCGGAAAGTCTTTCATCTGTAAAAGGCTTTTTTTTGTCTTCAGCATCAACGCTATCTTGAAGTATTTTCTTGATTTCACGGGTACTTATAATTTCTCCTTGTTCATTTTGCATACTTTCTGAGAAAAATGTTTTTAGTAGGAAAGTACCATAGGGAGTTTGAATGTATTTACTATTGGCAACTCTAGAAACGGTAGATATATCCATATTGATTGTCTCAGCAATGTTTTTTAAAATCATCGGACGAAGTTTTGTTTCATCACCGGTAATAAAATACTCTTCTTGAAAATCAACTATAGTTTTCATTGTAGATAACAGTGTATTTTGACGTTGTCTTATGGCGTCAATAAACCATTTGGCTGAATCTAGCTTTTGTCGAACAAACATGACCGCATCTTTTTGAGATTTTGATGCTTTATTTTGATTCGCCTTGTAGCCTTTTAATAATTCAGAGTACTCTCTACTAACCCTAAGTTCAGGAGCATTACGGCCATTTAGTGAAACTTGTAAATTCCCTTCCTCAATTACCAATTGAAAATCAGGAACGATCGTTTGTGCAATTCTATTAGTTTCATTCATTGACCCACCTGGTTTGGGGTTCAGCTTCAGTATTTCTTTTAGAGCAAGCCTTAATTCCTCTTCAGTGACTTCAAACTTTTTTAATATTTTTTTGTAATGTTTTTTTGTGAACTCATCAAAAGCCTTTTTTAGAATTAATTCAGCTAAATAAATATTTAAGTTAGACTTATTTTTCCTTGCTATTTGTAAAATCAAACACTCTTGTAAGTTCCTTGCTCCAACACCGACAGGATCCATTCCTTGAATTAATTTTAACAAGCCTTCTAGTTCTTCTTCAGTTGTAGATATATTTTGATAGAAAGTTAAATCATCAACAATAGATTCTAAATCTCTCCTTAAATAACCTGCCTCATCAAAATTCCCAATTAAATATTGGGCAACTGTCTTTTTGTCTTCTGATAATTTGAGTAATCCTAATTGGGAAATTAATGCTTCTTGAAATGATTTCCCCATAGATATTGGGATTGACTTATCTTCTTCATCAGCTCCAGAGTTTTTTATCGAAGTTTTGTAAGAAGGAGTTTCGTCGTCGGAAATATATTGAGATAAATCAAAATCATCTCTAGAATTTTCTTCATTTTTTTCTTCTTCAAATAGCTCTATTTCTTCTTGTTCTGAATCTGACCCTTCCTCCAGAGCAGGATTGTTTTCTAATTCTTCTTTTATTCTTTGTTCAAGCGCAACTGTTGGTACTTGCAAGAGCTTCATTAGTTGAATTTGTTGAGGAGATAACTTCTGTAGTAATTTATGTTGCAGTGATTGCTTGAGCATAGCGTTTCTTGTATTTTATGAGTTGAACAGTTTCTTTAATTTAAGCAATTTGTTGAGTTATTACAAACATTAAGTGTGCCAGTTAATTATTTAATTGCTATTCAGTTGATTGCGTTATTTTTTGTAATAAGATCTAAAAAAATGCGTTAAATAAATATTAAAAAGGAATACTTGAAAAAATATCAAAATTTGAATCGAAACACTAGGAATTAAAAACTATTTTGGTACTCAATGAAAAAAATAATTAAAAGGATATCAATATTTGCTCTTACAGTGCTCCTTATTTTAATAGCAACTGTATGGTTTCTTGCGTATAAATACGAGAATGATCTTAAGGCTTATGTGATTGCAGAGTTAAAAGTTAATTTAACGCGTGATATCGAATTAGGTATTAAAAGAATGGATTATAATATTTTATCTCATTTTCCTAATATATCTGTGAAGATTCCAGATTTACGAATTAATAGTCTCACAGAAAATGATCAATATTTAGCTAATATTAAAGAGATTAATTTAGTTTTTGATGTTTTTTCAATTATTGGAGGAGAGTTTCTACTAAATCAAATAACATTAAAAGACGGGGAAATTAATATTTTTTATAACAAAGATGGGCTGTTTAACTATAAAATTTGGAAAGAACCATCTATTAAGGAGCAAGGGAAATCTAAGTTTAGTATTGGGAAAATAAATTTCGATAATATCATCTTTTCTTATCGTGACGCAATCAAGAAAATGGACTATAGATTCCACTTTAATCAGCTAAACGTTACACCAATTCAATTTCAGGATTCTATAGTTTTAACGTCGAATTTAAAGGGGAATACAATACTGATAAAACAATCCGACTTTCTTTGGAAACAAAAAATACCTATTGATGGATCTTTTAATTTGACGATAGCTTCGAAGTTTACTGATTTTAAGTACAAAGGTAACTTTTTAGATAAAAATTCTTACGTAAATGGAAGGATAGAGAAAACTTCGGATTATGATAACTGGGATATTAGTTTTGGAATAAAAAAAATAGGGGTTGCTAATACTGTTAAAATTTTACCAAACTCTCTAAGAAGTGAAGTTTTAAATGGAATAGCTGGTAATATTGATGTTGATGGTGCGATAAGAGGTGAAAAAGGTCAGTTTAAAGAGCCTTCGCTGGATATGAAATTTTTAGTGAATTCAGGAAGTATTAATATTGGAGACAAAAAGATAAATAACATAAAAGGGTCAGGGCGATACAGGCAAAAAAAGTTGTCTAATATAGACAAAGGAAGTATTAATTTTGAGTATTTATCTTTCGGTTTTGGAGATTCAAAATTTTCAGGAAATTTCTTCATACGAGATTTCAATAATCCTTGGGTGAAGACTAGTATTGATGCAGATTTTAATTTAGAGGATATTCATGAAGGCTTTGTAAAAAAACAGTTTAAGAAGCTAAAGGGAAATGTTAAGGTGAAAGCTGAATTAGAAGGAAATATCAAAGGTTTTTTAAATAAAGGAAAATCTAGCGTCAAAGGATTTAAATCAAAAGGAAGTATAAATTTTGAAAATATTGAATTGTTGTCATCGGAATTTAGTCAAGGCTTAAATTTTTTAAAAGGAGACTTAACCTTTAATAATAAGGATTTAGATATTGTCGCATTAAATGGAAGTGTAAACAATAGTAATTTTGAGATGACTGGTCGAGTATCTGATTTTTTAGCAACAGTTTTATTTAAAAAACCAATAACATTTAATGCAAACCTTAAAATTGATCACTTAAAGGTTGAAGAGTTTATCATTGCAGAAGGAACTTCTACTTCTGATTCAAATTATTTTTTCAGTATACCGAAGGATATTGTTTTGGATGTGAACTTAGATTTGGGTGATTTTTCATTTAGAAAATTTAAAGCTCAGAAATTAAAAGGTGCAGTATTACTTAAAAACGAGCGTCTGACTTTTCGTAAACTAAAGTTTCAATCTTGTTCAGGAAACACTGAGATATCTGGTAAAATAGATGCGAAATTTGACAATAAAGTAGTATTTGAATGTAGTGCTAATTTAAGTAATATTGATGCAAAATTTGCTTTTGTTCAGTTGGAAAACTTTGGGCAGGACGTTTTGTTGGCTAAACATGTCGAGGGGCAAGTTTCTGCAAACATTTATTTATTAGCAGAAACGGATAAAAAGCTAAATGTTATTAAAGATAAAATATATACAAAAACTAAACTGAGAATATCAAAAGGAGAACTCAATGAATTCGGACCTCTAGTTGAATTACAGGACTTTATGAAAAAAGAATTTAAAATGATATTTGATTTGAATAATTTAAAATTTGAAACGTTAGAAAATAATATTGAAATTATAAATAAAAGAATATTTATCCCTGAAATGGCTATTAGGACAAAAGATATTAATATGGATATTTCAGGAGAACATACGTTTGATCAGGAAATCGATTATTTATTTAAGATCAAGCATTCTGAAATTTTTAAAGCATCGAAGCAGAATAAGATTGAGGAAAAGTACGGTGTTATTGAAAATGAAGATAGAACTGCAACTTTGCCACTCAAGATGACTGGTGATATTGATAACCCAAAGTTTAGCTATGATTTGAAAGAACAGCGTATAATTATAAAGCAGAATATAAAGAAAGAATACAATACGATAAAAGCGGCTTTTAAAAGGGAGTTTTTAGGTGATAAAGAGGATAGAAAAACTAAGAAAATGGAAAATGATGCATTAAATCAAGAACGAGAAAATGTAAAATTCAAAGTAGGGGGAATTGATGATACCGAGGAAGAGGAAGAATACCAAGAAGAATTTTAAATGAATATATACTCAAAAAAACAAGTTTGGAAAGCCTCTTTATTATTTGGAGGTTTAATTATTGCCTTAGCTTCACTATTTTACACGAATTCAATCGTAAATAAATTAGCGATTGAAGAGAGTAAAAAAATTGAGTTGGTAGCAGAAGCAACTCAAGGCCTAGCTAATATAAATGATAACCAACAAGATATTAGTTTTTTACTGCGAGTAATTACAGATAATGAAACCGTTCCTGTGATTTGTGTTGACGAAAATGATGTAGTCATGTCATGGAGAAATTTAGATTCTGCTGCAGTTAAAGGTAGTCCAGAATTTTTGCAAGTAAAATTGCAGGAAATGAAAGCCATTCATGCCCCGATAGTAATTCCAATAGCGGATGGTGAAAAGCAATATATTTATTTTGAGAATTCAATTTTAATCGACTTACTTTCTTATTATCCACTAATGCAGTTATCTATTATCGGTTTATTTATTGTTATTAGTTATTTTGCTTTTTCCTCTTCTAGAAATGCAGAACAAAATCAAGTTTGGGTAGGAATGTCAAAAGAGACAGCTCATCAACTCGGAACACCTCTCTCATCTTTAATTGGCTGGGTTGAGTATTTAAAAATTATAGGCGTTGAGCAAAGTATAGTTTGCGAATTAGAAAAGGATGTTAAACGATTAGAAACGATTACCGATAGGTTTAGCAAAATAGGTTCAAAACCAGTGTTTGATCAAGTTGATTTAACCTTTACAGTGAATACTATTGTTAATTATTTACGCTCTAGAATTTCTAATAAAGTTAACGTTTTCGTAAAAGCTGATGGACCTATTGAGGCGGATATCTGTGTCCCTCTTTTTGAATGGGTAATTGAAAATATAACTAAAAATGCCGTTGACGCGATGGAAGGTAATGGAACGATAACAATTGATCTTAATAAATCTGATGGGCATGTTTTTATAGACATTACCGATACAGGTATCGGAATTACAAAAACGCAGTTCTCAAAAGTATTTAAGCCAGGATATACGACTAAAAAAAGAGGTTGGGGATTAGGCCTTTCTTTAGTAAAACGGATTGTTGAAGAGTATCATAACGGCAAAATTTATGTAAAACATTCAGAAATCGGAAAAGGGACAACTTTTAGGATTGAGTTGTAACTAATTTGTTTAGTTGTATTAAAACTAAAAGAAGATGTTTATGAAATTTTTAATTGCAACGATTATCTCTATTAGTCTGTATAATAGCACTTTAAATTTAGAAGTAAAAAGAAAAGAAGCATTAAATTTTTGTATAAGCAACAAACTCAATACTGATTATTGTATCCTGATAGATATGAGTATTCATTCAGGAAAAAAAAGATTATTTGTTATTGATTTTAAAAATAACACAATTTTAAAATCAGCGATTGTCAGCCATGGTTGTGGTAATTATTCTTGGAGTGATGACCAAACAAAAGATAAGCCTTCGTTCAGTAACATCCACGAGAGTCACTTAGCATCAATAGGGAAGTATATAATTGGAAAAAGAGGTTGGAGTAATTGGGGAATCAATGTGAATTATAAATTACATGGGATTGATTCTACCAACTCAAATGCATACAACCGACTGATTGTTTTACATGGTTGGAATGCAGTTCAGGACGAGGAAAGTTATCCGTTCGGGGCACCAGAAGGTTACGGTTGTCCCGCGGTATCAAATAATACAATGTGCTATCTAGATAAGCGTTTGAAAAACAAGAAAAAAGATGTTTTGATGTGGGTGTACAAGTGAAAAACCACTAGTAATGAAAATTACTAGTGGTTTTTATTTTATAAATATTCTTGTAAATCAAACCCTAAATCAGATCGGAAATTCTTTTTATCAAAATTGATTAAATCGATATTCTTGTAGCTTTGTTGAAGAGCCTCATTAAGGTCTGACCCGTATGAGGTGACAGCTATAACTCTACCACCGTTTGAAACAATTTTACCATTTTCCTCTTTCGTTCCAGCATGGAAAATCATGGAACTAGAAGTTTTTTCTAAACCTGTGATTTCTTTCCCTTTTTCATAAGCTTCTGGGTACCCACCAGAAACCAATATAACAGTCGCAGCAGTTTTTTCTTCAAATTCAACTTTTATTTCTCCAATTCTGTTCTCTGCGACAGCTTGCATAATTTCTAAAAAATCTGTTTTTAATCTCGGCAAGACAACTTCTGTCTCTGGATCTCCCATCCTTACATTATACTCAACAACTCGTGGCACCCCATCTTTATTCATTAATCCAATAAAAACAAACCCTTTGTAAGGGAGGTTTTCTTTTTTAAACCCATTAATAGTTGGTTTTACTACCTCTTCTTCAACGCGATTCATAAAAGCTTGATCGGAAAAAGGCACAGGGGAAATCGCACCCATTCCGCCAGTATTCAATCCAGTATTTCCTTCACCAATTTGTTTATAATCTTTAGCTTCTGGCAGAATAATGTAATCTTTTCCATCAGTGATTACAAAAACGGAAAGTTCTATACCGTCCATAAATTCTTCAATAACTACCTTACTTGACGCTTCTCCAAATTTTGCATCGGCAAGCATCGCTTTAAGTTCCGCTTTAGCCTCTGATAGATTATTTAAAATAACAACACCTTTTCCTGCTGCCAAACCATCAGCTTTTAATACATATGGTGGGGTAGCTGTTTCTAAATATTTGTATCCTTCTTCTAATGTGTTTTTTGTAAACGACTCGTATCCTGCAGTAGGAACATTGTTTCGCTGCATGAATCGCTTTGAGTACTCTTTTGAGCCTTCAAGTTGGGCAGCCTCTGCTTGAGGTCCTATTACGGGAATATGCTTTACTTCATCATCTTTTAAAAAGAAATCAACGATTCCATTAACTAAAGGATCTTCAGGACCAACGATTACAATATTTATGTTGTGTTTAATTACAGCTTGCTTGATCGCTTCAAAATCGTTTACTCCTATATTTAAATTTTCGGCAATTTCTTTTGTTCCTGCATTACCAGGTGCTATAAAAAGTTTAGTGAGTTTTGGCGATTGAGCGATTTTCCATCCCATTGCGTGTTCTCTTCCTCCTGACCCTAGTATTAGTACATTCATTTTAATTGATTTATATGCTGCTTTTCGCTTCTTAATAAATAGTAAAGTGGTACAAATTTAACGATTTACTTTAAACCAACTATTGTGAATTTGCAGTAAGTTTAATTTGTTTTTTTAATAATTAGAATTGATTGTTGTTTTAAGTCGTTGTTTTTCAGTTAAATAAATTATTTCAACAAAATAAGTGTTGATAATTTGTTATACAAAAATAATAGTCGTATTTTTGTCGCCCATTTTTACGTAAAGTAGGAGCGGTTAAAACTGTATTAAAGTGGATACATTAAGTTACAAGACAATTTCGGAAAACGCAGGAACAGTAAACAAAGAATGGTTACTAGTTGACGCGAAAGGAGAAACATTAGGAAGATTAGCATCAGTGATTGCTAAACTAATTAGAGGAAAGCACAAAGTAGGATATACTCCTCACGTTGACTGTGGTGATAACGTAGTTGTTATCAATGCAGACAAAGTTGCTTTATCTGGAAACAAGTGGAGTGAGAAAAGATACATCCGTTTTACTGGTTATCCAGGAGGACAGAGAGTACTTTCAGCTGCAGAACTTTTGGCAAAGCACCCAACTGCTATCGTAGAGAAAGCGGTAAAGGGAATGTTACCTAAAACAAAATTAGGTAATGCGATCCATAAGAATTTATTTGTGTATGCTGGTACTGAGCACAAACAAGAAGCTCAGAAGCCAAAAGCAATTAACATTAACGAAATTAAATAAGTATAATGGAAGTAATTAACACTATTGGAAGAAGAAAATCTGCTGTAGCTCGAGTATACTTGAGAGACGGTAAAGGGCAAATTACTATTAATGGTAAGGACGCTAAAGAGTACTTCCCTTTAGAGCAGTGGTTATACAAATTAAACCAACCTTTTCAATTAACTGATCAGGAAGGTAAATTTGATGTTACTGTAAATGTAGCGGGTGGAGGTTTTACTGGTCAAGTAGAAGCTATTCGTTTAGGGATATCAAGAGCGTTGGTTAAGCTTGATGAAGAGAGTAAACCAGCATTAAAAAAAGAAGGACTAATGACGAGAGATCCTAGAATGGTTGAACGTAAAAAACCAGGACAGAAGAAAGCTCGTAAGAAGTTCCAATTCTCGAAACGTTAATATTTTATTTATTACACGAAATTACATTTACGAATATGGCTAGTGCAAATTATAAAGATTTATTAGAAGCTGGGTGTCACTTTGGTCACCTAACTAGAAAGTGGAATCCTAACATGGCACCATATATCTTCATGGAGAAGAATGGTATCCACATTATTGATTTAAATAAAACTGTTGTTAAGCTTAATGAAGCTTCAGCAGCACTTAAACAAATTGCAAAATCAGGTAAAAAAATTCTTTTTGTTGCTACGAAAAAACAAGCAAAAGAATTAATCTCTTCTAGAGTATCTGAAATTAACATGCCTTATATCACTGAAAGATGGTCTGGTGGAATGTTAACTAATTTTGCTACAGTAAGAAAAGCAGTTAGAAAATTGAACGGTTTAGAAAAAATGGAAAAGGATGGTACGTCTTTGAAAATTTCTAAGCGTGAGCGTTTATTTAATTCTCGTCAGAGAGATAAATTAATGAAAAACATTGGTTCTATTGCTGATTTAACTAGACTTCCTGCTGCTTTGTTTATCGTTGATATTCACAAGGAGCATATCGCGGTTAAAGAAGCTCAGAAATTGGGGATTCCGACATTTGCTATCGTTGATACAAACTCAAATCCAAATGAAGTTGATTTTGCTATTCCAGCAAATGATGATAGTTCAGCTGCGGTATCTACAATTATGGATGTGATTTGTGCTGCTGTTACTGAAGGTTTGGAGGAAAGAAAAGCTACTAAAGAAGCAGCTAAGAAAAACGAGAGCAAGTCTGAAGAAAAGACTGAAGCATAATTTATAAGTAAATACATTTATTATGGCAACTGCAGAAATTAGCGCAAAAGATGTTTTCAAATTAAGAAAGCAGACTGGTGCAGGTATGATGGATTGTAAGAAAGCATTAGTTGAAGCTGATGGTGATTTCGAAGCGGCGACTGATTACCTTAGGAAAAAGGGACAAAAGTTAGCAAGTAAAAGAGCTGATAGAGAAGCTTCTGAAGGTTTTGCATTAGCAAAAGTTGTTGGAAATAAAGCTTACTTATTAGTTTTAAATTGTGAAACTGATTTTGTTGCTAAAAATGAAGATTTCGGGAAATTAACTGAATCTTTTTTAGATATTGCAATCAAAAACGAACTTACTGTTTTAGCTGATGTTTTAGGAGCGGATTTCAATGGTTTAACAATTGCTGAAAAAGTAATTGAACAAACAGGAGTTATCGGTGAAAAATTAGAAATATCTTATTTCGAAGTTGTTGAAGGAGAAACTGTATATGGATATAATCATCCAGGTAACAGAATCGCAACTATCGTAGCTTTAAATAAAGCTGTTGATGCTGAGTATGCTAAAGATGTTGCAATGCAAGTTGCAGCAATGGCGCCTGTAGCAATTGATAAAGATGATGTTGACGAAGCAATAGTTGCTAAGGAAATTGAAATTGCTAAAGAACTTTTAATCCAAGAGGGAAAACCAGCTAATATGGTTGATAAAATCGCTATTGGGAAACTTAATAAGTTCTTTAAGGAGAATACTTTACTGAACCAAGCGTTTATTAAAGACTCTAAAAAAAGTGTGAAAGAATACTTAAATGGGGGATCTGCTGATTTAACAGTAACTGCTTTTAAGAGGTTCTCTTTATCGTAATAAAAACTTTTTTAAAAAAAGCTACCTATTTGGTAGCTTTTTTTTTGCTTTTTGCTTTCTAATTGAGGTTAAAGAGTGCTTAAAAGAATAAACTTTAGTAATTTAATAGTTCAAATAATTCCTATGAAATATAATCGAGTTTTATTAAAATTAAGTGGTGAAGCATTGATGGGGTCTAATAATTATGGTATTGATCCAGTAAAATTATCTCAATATGCAAAGGAAATTAAAACTATAGTTGATAAAGGTACTGAAGTTGCAATTGTTATTGGAGGCGGGAATATCTATAGAGGTATGAAGGCTGAAAGTATGGGGATTGATAGGGTGCAAGGTGATTATATGGGTATGTTAGCTACGGTTATTAACGGAATGGCCTTACAGTCAGCTTTGGAGATTCAAGGGGTTAAAACGCGGTTGCAAACTGCTATTAAGATGGAGCAAATTGCTGAGCCATATATAAAGCGCAAAGCAACCCGTCATCTTGAAAAAGGAAGAGTTGTTATTTTTGGAGCAGGAACAGGAAACCCTTATTTTACAACTGACACGGCCGCTACATTAAGAGCAATTGAAGTTAGCGCTGACGTTATTTTGAAAGGAACTAGAGTTGATGGTATTTATACGGCAGATCCTGAGAAGGATCCTTTAGCGAAAAAATATGATAGGATTACATTTAGTGAAGTTTATGAGAAGGGATTAAATATTATGGACTTAACTGCTTTTACACTTTGTAATGAAAATAAATTACCAATTGTGGTTTTTGATATGAACAAACCAGGTAATCTGGATAATGTTGTATTTGGTAAGGAAAACGTAGGTACACTAGTTGAGTTTTAAAAAAAAATATAATGACTGAAGAAATAAAATTTGAATTAGATTCTGCTACAGAGGCGATGTTGAAATCTATGGAAAGGTTGGACAGCGAATTACTTAAAATTAGAGCTGGTAAGGCAAACCCTAGTATGTTGTCGAGTGTTAAAGTTGACTACTACGGTTCATTAACAGCTTTAGCTCAAGTTGCAAATGTTAGTACACCTGATGCTAAAACTTTGAGTGTTCAGCCTTGGGAGAAATCTTTAATTGATGTTATTTCTAAAGCAATTATTGATTCTAATCTAGGACTCAACCCTCAAAATAATGGAGAAATTATTATGATTTCAATCCCAGCATTGACGGAAGAAAGAAGACGTGACTTATGTAAACAAGCTAAATCTGTTGCAGAAGACGCCAAGGTTGGAATTCGTTCAGCAAGGAAATCTGCAAACGATGGAATTAAAGCGCTCAAAGATGATGGGGTATCTGAAGATATTATTAAAGCTGCTGAAACTAAAGTTCAAGATTTGACGAATGTTTATACTATAAAGATTGATAGTATTCTTATCGATAAGGAAAAGGATATTATGACTGTATAATTTCCCATATTTAAAATATTTTTTTCTTAAAGCCAGCTCATTAGAGCTGGCTTTTTGTTTTTTTATTAACTAAAAATATAAGAATGTTGAAAATTCATACAACTTTTCAACATTTAATAAATTACTCTACACTTTAATTGAGAAGCCTATTTATTAACCGTAAACTTGCACTTAAATTCGCATAATCTAATCGACGCATGGCTGAAATAAAAATAAAAAGTGCCTTAATTTCCGTATTTGACAAAGGAAATTTGGATGCAATTGCAAGAAAATTGAATGATTTAGGAGTAACGATTTATTCAACAGGTGGAACTCAAACTTTTATAGAAGGTTTAGGAATAAAAGTTGAAAGAGTTGAAGATTTAACTGAATATCCTTCCATCTTAGGTGGACGAGTTAAAACATTACATCCAAAGATTTTTGGAGGAATTTTGGGGAGAAGAGATTTAGAAGGAGATATAGCCCAAATGGAGGCGTATGCAATTCCTCAGATTGATCTGGTAATTGTTGATTTATATCCATTTGAGGATACTGTAGCCTCAGGAGCTAGTAATGAAGATATTATTGAAAAGATTGATATTGGAGGTATTTCTTTAATTAGAGCTGCTGCCAAAAATTATAAGGATGTTGTAATTGTTCCATCAAAAGATCAATATAATTCATTGTTAGATATATTAACTTTAAAAGAAGGCGTAACGTCAATAGAGGATAGGAGGAACTTTGCGTTATCATCTTTTAATGTGAGTTCGCATTACGATTCGGAAATTTTTAAATATTTTGATGCTGGAAATATATCGGCATTAAAAGTAAGTGAAACTTCTTCTCAAGTTTTGAGATATGGAGAGAATCCGCATCAAAAAGGAATTTTCTTTGGTGATTTAACAAAGATTTTTGATAAACTACATGGTAAAGAATTGTCTTACAACAACCTTTTGGATGTTGATGCTGCAGTGAATTTAATGGGTGAGTTTACAGACACAACTTTTGCAGTTTTAAAACATAATAATGCCTGTGGTGTTGCAACGAGATCAACTGTGTTAGAAGCATGGAATGCAGCTTTAGCTGGTGATCCAACTTCTGCTTTTGGAGGTGTTTTAATCACGAATGTAAAAGTTGATAAAGCTACAGCTACAGAAATTCAAAAATTATTTTTTGAAGTGTTAATTGCGCCAGAATATGATGCGGATGCTTTAGAAGTTCTAAAACTAAAGAAAAATAGAATTATATTAATTCAGAAGGAAACAGTTTTACCAAAGCAATCAGTAAGAACTGCTTTGAACGGAGTTTTAGTTCAAGGTAAAGATGATTTCATGGAGTCAGCTCAGGATTTAAAACCTGTAACAACCAAGTTAGTAACTGAAGCTGAAAAATTAGATTTATTATTTGCTGCTAAGATTTGTAAGCATACAAAATCTAACACAATTGTTTTTGCAAAGAATAATACACTTATTTCAAGTGGAACTGGGCAAACTTCAAGAGTAGATGCTTTAAAACAAGCCGTTGAAAAAGCAGTAGCTTTTAACTTTAGTTTGGATGGAGCTGTAATGGCTTCTGATGCATTTTTCCCATTTCCTGATTGCGTGGAATTGGCTAAAAATGCTGGGGTAACAGCTGTAATTCAACCAGGAGGTTCAATTAAAGATCAAGACTCTATCAACTATTGTGATGCAAATGATATGGCGATGGTGATGACGGGAGTTCGTCATTTCAAACATTAAAATCAATTGTTGCGTTTATTTCATGAATAAACTACAAATAGTTAATAACTACAGCTCTAAAAAGAGCTTTGCATTGAAAACGGATAGTATATTTAAATATGGGTCTATTTAGCTTCTTATACCAGGAAATTGCCATCGACTTAGGTACAGCAAACACCTTGATTATCGAAAATGATAAAATTGTAGTTGATGAACCTTCGATTATAGCCAAAAACCGAATTACGGGAGAGGTTATGGCGATTGGTAAGCGTGCGATGCAAATGCACGGGAAAACGCATGAGGATATTAAAACAATTCGTCCTTTGAAGGATGGTGTTATTGCAGATTTCCAAGCGGCGGAGGATATGATTCGCGGTTTTATAAAAATGATTAATAAAGGAGAACGCAAATTCTTTTCTCCTTCAAATATTAGAATGGTAATTTGTATCCCTTCTGGAATTACAGAAGTTGAGAAAAGAGCTGTTCGAGATTCTGCTGAACATGCAGGTGCAAAGGAAGTTAGGTTAATTCAAGAGCCAATGGCAGCTGCTATTGGAATTGGAATTGATGTTGAAGAGCCTCAAGGGAATATGGTAATAGATATCGGAGGTGGAACTTCTGAAATTGCTGTAATCGCTTTAGGTGGAATTGTATGTGATAAATCAATTAGAGTTGCTGGTGATGAGTTTACTCAAGATATTGAAGATTATATGCGCCGTCAGCATAATATTCTAGTTGGTGAAAGAACTGCAGAAAGAATAAAAATTACTGTAGGTGCAGCTTTACCTGAATTAGATGATCCACCTGCACCAATGGCGGTTCATGGTAGAGATTTAATGACTGGTATCCCAAAGGAAATAATAGTATCTTTTGAGGAGATTGCTCATTGCTTAGATAAAAGTATTTCTAAGATCGAAGTTGCAATTTTAGGAGCTTTGGAAATGACTCCTCCTGAATTATCAGCAGATATATATAGAACAGGTATTTACCTTGCAGGAGGTGGGTCGATGTTAAGAGGTTTAGATAAAAGAATTTCCAAGAAGACTAAATTACCAGTTCATGTAGCTGAAGATCCATTAAGATCAGTCGCTAGAGGAACAGGTATTGCTTTGAAAAACTTCGATAGATTTACATTCTTAGAGAAGTAGGAAGTGTTAAAATAATAGTTAGCCGTAATTAGATTTATTATTTGATTACGGCTTTTTTTTTAAAATGTTTAATGAATAATTTAATAGCCATAATTCAACGTTTCCATGTCCAGTTTTTATTTATTGGGTTGATGGTTATTGGGCTTATTATTACAATTCAGCAGAAAAATTATCAAAAAGTAGCATTTATTAATTCAGCAAATTCTATTTCTGGAGGTTTACGTTCAAAGTTGTCTAATGTAACCTCTTACTTTAATTTAAAGCAAGAAAATGAGAGTTTAGCAATTGAAAATGCTAGGTTAAGAGGATTGGTTCCAAGTTCACTTGAAAAAATTAATGGGGATTATATTCAAGTTGATGATACTTTATATCATCAAAAATATATTTATCGAGTTGCAGATGTTATCGGTAATACTGTGACTAGAAGAAATAATTATATTACAATTAACCTCGGTGAAAAAGACGGTATTTCGGAGGGGATGGGTGTTATATCTAGTGATGGAATAGTAGGTATGATTAAAGCTGTAAGCGAAAACTATGCAACAGTATTGTCTTTTTTACATCCAAATTCTTCTGTTTCTTGTAAGATGAAATCTAGTGGTATCCTTGGTCATTTGCAATGGACGAGCGATAGAATTGATGAAGCTTATATTAATGGTGTTTTAATTACAACAAAGGTGAATGATGGAGATTCTGTAATTACTTCGGGATTATCGTCTTTATTCCCAGAAGGATTATATTTAGGTAAAATTAGATCTATTAAAAATAATTTGGAAACACAATCTCAACAAATTAAAGTCAAATTAAATATACAATTTAATTCTTTGAGAAAAGTCTACGTTGTGGAAAATTTATTCAGCAAGGAAATATCGGAATTACAAAACGCTCAAGAAAAACTTGATGGTAAGTAAAATAATTAAACATATCGGATTTGCATTTTTAATCATCTTTTTTCAGATTGTTGTATTTAATAATTTAGGCATCTCTGCATATTTAGTCCCGTTTATTTATCCTATTATAATCATATCCTTACCAAGGACAGCAAACAAATCCCTTGTTTTACTTTTAGGGTTTTCAATAGGATTAATTATAGATTTGTTTTCTAATTCAGGAGGAACACATGCTATGGGCTTAACAGTTATGGCATTTTTGCAACCGCACTTGCTTGCTTCAATGGGACCCTCAGATTCGAGTGCAGAAAAAAATCAAGCTTCAATTTACAGTTTGGGTTTTAAAAACTATTTAGTTTTTGCTTTGATACTATTATTTGTACATCATTTTGTAGTTTTTACGATGGAAGTCTTTTCGTTCTCTAACTTTAATTTAACACTAATAAGAGTTATTTTTAGCACAATTTCTAGCCTAGTATTACTTGTATTACTTCAATTTATTTTTGTGAGAAAACAAAAAAAATAATGGCAAGATTATCATCAAGAAAATATCACATTATTGGCTTATTTAGTTTCTTCTTTATACTTTATCTTGTTCGTCTGTTTTATATTCAGATTCTTGCAGAAGATTTTTATACAAACCGCGCAAAATCAGATTCGGTTGATAAAGTTATAGAATATCCAATTAGAGGTAATATTTATGATCGAAACGGTTCTGTATTAGTAGGAAATGAATTCGCTTATGACATCATGATTACAATGCGAAATCTTAACATAGACACTGTAGGTTTTTGTAAGTTAATGCGCATAGATACGATCGAATTTAATGCTAGAATAAAAAATATTCAAAACAGAGAGATTAATAGAGGTTACTCTCCAAGAATTCCTCAAGTTTTTCAAGGGCTTGTGAAATCGATAGAATACGGGAGAATTCAAGAGCAGTTATTTAATTATAAAGGAATAACAATTCAGAAAAGAACAATTAGAAATTATCCTCGCCCAATTGGATCTCATGTTTTAGGATATGTTTCTAAAGTAAGTCCACGTGATTTACAGAGAGATAAATTTTATACACGTCAAGATTATAAAGGAAGTGCTGGTTTAGAATCTTATTATGAAGCTGAATTACGTGGTAAGAAAGGTTATAAAAGTTACCTAAAGAATATTCACGGTTTACATATTGCGTCTTATTTGGAGGGGAAATTTGATACACTTCCAAAACCAGGCTATAACCTAAAAACCAGTATTGATATTGATTTGCAAGAATATGGTGAGTATTTAATGCAAGGAAAAATTGGAGCTATCGTGGCGATTGAACCAACTACGGGAGAAGTACTAACAATGGTGAACGCACCAACTTACGATCCTAATTTATTAGTTGGTGGTAACTACGGTTTGAATTACAAAAAATTATCAGAAGATGAGAAAAATATTATCTATCCAAGAGCTATTAAATCTCGTCAACCTCCCGGCTCAATTGTAAAAACAATGCAAAGTTTAATTGCACTAGATTTAGGATTAGCAAATAAGAATACTGCATTTACTTGTAATAAAAAGCTAGTAGGTTGCCACAATCACCGCATTCCTTTAACACTTCCTGAAGCAGTTCAACATTCTTGCAATCCATATTATTATAACCTAGTAAATCGTATTATGGCTAATGGCGCAGAAGGAGAAGGAATTAGATCAGGAATGAATCAATGGGAAGAATATGTTAGATCGTTTGGTTTTGGTAGTCCCTTAGGAATTGATTTGCATGGAGAAAAGGATGGGAATGTGCCAGATGTGCGAGAATACGATAATATTTATGGGAAAAACCACTGGAATTTCCGAACAGTGTATTCTATTGCTATAGGTCAGGGAGAGTTTTCGTTAACTCCACTTCAAATGGCCAACTTATCTTGCATATTAGCAAATAAAGGGCACTATTATACTCCGATATTGGTAAAGGAAATAGGTGGGCAAAAAGTGAATAGATCAGATAGCTTATTTTATCACCGTACTAGGATTGATACGCAACACTTTGATTTAATTCATGATGGAATGCAGTGGGTATTAGAAAAACCAGGAGGAACAGCTTTAGGTTCTAGAATATCTGAAATTACTATTTGTGGGAAAACTGGAACTTCTCAAAATCCTCATGGGGATGATCATTCTGTTTTTATCGCATTTGCACCACGAAAAAAACCAAAAATAGCACTAGTAGTTTTTGTGGAAAATGCAGGTGGAGGTGGAGGAACTGCCGCTCCAATTGCTAGTTTAATGATAGAGAAGTATTTGAAAAAAGAAGTGAAGCGCAAAGAGCTCGAAAAAAAAATGGTTGAAAAACGGTTTTACGATTAATGAAGCAAAGAGGAAACATATTAAAAAATGTTGATTGGTTAATCATAGGATTATACTTAATCCTTGTTACTATTGGAGTGATAAACATTTATGCCGCTGATTTCACAACAAATAATCCTGATTTTTTCGATATGGGAAATCGAAGTGGGAAACAATTTATTTGGATTTGTGCTTCTTTGTTAATCGGATTGGTGATTATGATGTTTGATAGTAAATTTTATCAGGCTATGTCTCCTTATTTTTTTATTGTCATAATGGGACTTCAAATATTAGTTTTATTTGTTGCAAGAGATTTAAAAGGAGCTAGAGCTTGGCTCGATGTTGGACCATTTAAGTTGCAGCCTTCAGAATTTTCTAAATTCGCAACAGCATTATTCTTGGCATTTTATATGGGTCATTTTTCATCAAAAGAAAAAGAGAAGGAAGGGTCAATAGAAGGAGCAGGTAAGAAAATAATGCGATTTATTAGCGGAAAAAAAATGTTCTCTTTTTCTGATATAAATATAGAAAGACAAATTATTCCATTTGCAATTGTACTATCCTCTATGGTAGTTATTCTTTTACAGGATGATACTGGTACAGCATTAGTTTTTCTTTCTTTTTTCTTCGTATTTTATAGAGAAGGTGTTATTGGAAGTATTTTCATCATTGGGCTTTCAGCCATTTTGCTAGTAATCATTACTTTAATGTTTGATAAGGATATAGCGATTACCGCTTTAGGAGCATTATCTATTTTATTCTATTCTATTTTTATAAAGGAAACTAAAATCGCATTAATTTCTATTGGAGGTTTAGTGATCTATTTTATATTAAAGGGGATATTCGATTGGAATAATGCTTTAAATACTTATTTTGTTTGGGGCTGGTTATTTATTAATACTGTACAAAATTTTATAGTACCTGAACTATGGAGAAAACTAGAAAAAATCCTGATTTTAGGCTCACTATTTCTTTCAATAGCTTTCGTTAATTCTATCGATACGATGTATGGCATGCTGCAAATTCACCAAAAGCAAAGAATTGAAATTTTATTGGGTAAAGTAGAAAATAGACGAGTAAGTTTTCAAACCGATCAATCACTAAATGCAATTGGAAGTGGAGGATTGATGGGTAAAGGGTTTTTAGAAGGAACACATACAAATGGAGATTGGGTCCCGGAACAAAGTACAGATTATATATTCTGTACGGTAGGCGAAGAGTGGGGGTTTATAGGAACGAGTATTATAGTGATTTTATTTTTGATTTTAATTCTGAGAATTATACTTAAGGCAGAAGCTCAGCGCTCATCTATGAGTAGAATATATGGCTATAGTGTTGCTTCTATTTTATTTTTTCACTTGTTGATTAATATAGGAATGACAATTCAGATTATGCCAGTAATTGGAATTCCTCTTCCTTTCTTTAGTTACGGAGGATCATCTCTTTTTGGATTTACAGCGTTACTTTTTATGTTTGTGAAGTTTGATTCTAAAAGACTTGACGTTTTATAGTTTATTGATTAACCCAACTAAAACGTTTAGGATTCCTCTTGTTACTTATATAATAGAAGCCAGTCATATATCGTCAAATACGATTTATATTATTGGGGCGATTATCTATTATATTAGCAAATTACAACCCCTAATCTGCGTGTAGTCTAACCTACCAAGAACTTCAAAAGAACCGTCGATGTTAAGTTTTCCTAAATCATCTGTAGCGATAAATGAGCAGGAATTAATATTTGCTAAATCAATAACATTAATAACCCCTTTACCACTTTGTGTTATGGCGAATGGATCAGCAGCTTCTCTCAATAGTACTTTCATCCAAGATGGACATTCAAATGCTGAATCTTTTAGGTATGCCTGAGAAAGTAACTCCGTCATTCCATATTCTGAATGAATCGCTCTTGGAGTTAATTTTTTTTGAAGTACATGATGTAGATCTGACCTAGTTAATTCCTTTCCACGCCCTTTCATTCCACCAGTTTCGATGATAATGGTGTTCTTGGGTTTGATTCCTTTTTCGGCCATTTTTAATAGAGCGAAAGTAACACCAAACATTATTTTTGGAGTATCACTGTTTTCAAGAAAATTAATGAAGTCATCTGTTATTTCTAACTGAAATTTACTTTCAGTATTGTGTGTATTTTTAATTAGGTGATCAACCATATAAATTAGTGATGAACCCTCTCTTTCTAAATAAGATGGAAGTAAACCTATAATGGTTGTGTTTTTCCAGTTTGGATAAGCAAGATCAAACCCTTTTAAAAAACTTTTTATGTAGATATTAATGTCACTTATAAAATGTTTACTCGTGGCTAAGCCTGTTGTTCCACTGCTCGAAAAAACTTGATCAACTTGATCACTTTCGTTGATAATACGATGTGATTTGAAAAATTGAATGGGGAGAAAAGGAATCTGTTCAATATCTGTAATTTTTTCAGGAGTTTTCTTTAATAAATCGCAGTAAGATTTATAGATAGGAATCCGCTCATACTGGTATTTAAAAACAAGGAAAGCGATTCTTGCAAAATCTTCATCAGATTTTATTTCAAATAATTCCTTCTGTATTTCGTTAAATTTCACGTAATTTAATACTCTTATGCGTTTCAGTACAAAAATATCACTTATTCCTTTAACAACACTATTTCTAGTTGGATGTATTAAAGATGATGAATTCCCAGTTATTCCATCTTTGGAATTTAAGGAGTTTCAAATTTTTTCAGGAAATGGAATCGATTCTGCAGCATTTACATTTTCTTTTAAAGATGGAGATGGAGATTTAGGAGATGACGATACAGTAGCTGTAAATTGCTTTTTAGATTATTATGAAAAAGACGGAGATACAATGAAGTACTTTCCCCAGTTTCAAAGAACTTATCGTTTGCCTAGTTTAACGCCAAATTCAAAAGACCAATCTATATCAGGAGAGGTTTCAATTATGCTTAAACCTGCTCCAATTTACAATACATTAACGGATAGTTTGTATGCTTGGAGATGTTCAGTGGAAGATAGGGCTGGGAATAAAAGTAATCAAATATCAACAGCAGTGTTGACTAAGTAATCAATTCATTCTAGGTTATAAAAAAGCCTCCATAGATTTTTTTCTATGGAGGCTTTTTTATAATTTGTTTTTAACTAAATTTTCATTTGCATCGATTCTGAAACATTGATTAAGTGATCACCTACTTTTTCACAAGCCATAAATATATCTCTATAGTGCATAGCACTCTTAAAGTCGTATTCACCCTTTTCAAGATCAATAATATGCGTTTGATGTAAATCTTCTTGCATTTTATTATTGTCTCTTTCAAGTTCAACTGCTTTATCTAATTTGACTTGCCCGAATTCAGAATCTAAATTCTCTTTTAATTCATTAAATGTTTTTGTAAGTAAATCTAAGTACTTATTTAAATTATCTCTTTGTCCTTGAGTAAACCAAACCTTACTTTCTTTTTTATTTTCTAAAACGATAGACATACCGTAGTAAATATCTCCAACTCTTTCCAGGTTCGAAATCATTTTATGCATTGCTCTAATCTTTTGAGAAGTCTCTTCAGTTAAAGAACCTTGTCCAATCTTAGTTAAATAGATTGCCATTTCTTCTTCAATTCGATCCGTAATGTCTTCGTATTTTCTAACTTTTTTAAGCATTTTTTCAAAGGCTTTTTTGTCAGTTTCATTAATTAATGTTTTTACGAATCCATTCATTCTAGCAGCAACTTCTACGAATTTCTGAGCCTCTTTTTTAGCTTCCATTAATGAAAGTTCAGAAGAAGGAAGTAATCCTCCTCCAATATGTTCCAAGTGAAATTCTTCATCTATTTCTCCTTTTGATTTCACCATTTTTGTAGCTGTTTTTACGAGCCAAGGGATAAACCAAATCATCAATAGTACATTTAATAAATTGAAGGTAGTATGGAATATAGAAATTCCCATTCCTCTACCATCTGCATCCATAATATTAAGACTACTACCAAGAACGTTTACGTTGATCCACTGGACCACAGCAGGTAAATCAATTACAAAACTTATTAATAAAAGCATCCAAGTAACTCCAATTATATTAAATAAAGAGTGAATTCTTGCGGCTCTTTTTGCATGAACATTTGCAGGTATAGACGCTAGCCATGCAGTAATTGTAGTTCCAATATTTTCACCTAAAACCATTGCTGCAGCAACTTCGAATGGAATAATACCATTCATGGATAGGGTAATTGTTAAAGCCATTGCAGCACTTGACGATTGAACAATGATAGTAAGTAAAGTTCCTACCCCAACAAATAATATGTTACTAAAGAATCCACCATGTGCATATGCTTGTAAAAAACTTAATGCTTCTGGATTGTTTTTCAAATCAGGAACAGCTCCTTTTAATTCTGCTAAACCCCAGAATAATAAAGCAAAACCAACTATGAATTCCCCGTAAAATTTAACTTTTCTTCTTGTAGCAAATAACATAGGAACAGCAATCGCCAAAAGGGGTAATGAAAGAACAGAAATTTTAATTTTAAAACCTAGTAAAGTAACTAACCAAGCTGTAATTGTAGTTCCAACATTTGCTCCAAGTAAAACTCCAGCTGATTGTGTTAGATCAATAATTCCTGCATTTACAAAACTTACTGTCATTACAGTTGTTGCCGATGAAGATTGTACTAGTGCTGTAACTAAAAATCCAGAAAACACACCAATGTAGCGGTTCTGAGTCATTGTGCCTAAAATGTTCTTCAATCCACCGCCTGCGGCTTTTTGTATCCCGTCACTCATCATTTTCATTCCGAAAATAAAAAATGCTAAAGCACCTAGAATATTAAACGCATCATAAATTCCAAACTCCATACTATTTATTTTTACTTGACCTCAATTTTGCGTTAAAGGTAGAGTTTAATCTTTAACACTCAATGTTAACTTAACGTTAATAATCATAGGTGCCTATTGCTTTCAATATTAACAAAAGGTTAAAATCATACCTGCTACTTTTTAATTCCATGTTAATCCTTCACATTTGCAATATGAAAAAAATATTCATCGCAATTGGGGTTGTTGGATTAGCACTTAGTGCTTCCGCTCAGAATAGAATAGTAGATAAGTTTGGGAAGGGGATATCTGTGTTAGGAAAGGATTCTACATTTTTTTTAAAAGCAAATACAAGAATTCAAAATAGATATGATTTCGAAAGAACTAAAAATAATTCATCAGATCCTCAAAATTTAGATAGATTTTATGTGAGAAGAGCACGAATTAAATTTGGAGGATGGGCATTTTCTAAAAAAGTAAAATTTAAAATAGAACATGATCTTTTAAATGGAGTCACTTATGATGCAGTTGTGAAATACAACTTTTACAAAGGGTTAGAAATTTGGGCTGGTCAAACAAAATTACCTGGAAACAGAGAACGAGTTATATCTTCTCAGAAATTACAATTTGTTGACCGTTCCTTATTAAATACAGTTTTTACATTAGATCGAGATGCTGGATTTCAATTACGTAATAAGCATAAAGTTGGGAAATCTGTAATTAAAGAAGTTCTTGCCGTATCTCAAGGAGAGGGATTAAATGATAAAAAATGGAGATCATTCGGACATGAGTTTACCGGAAGAGTTGAATTTTTACCGATGGGAGAATTTACAAGTAAAGGGGATTACTTTGGAAGTGATTTGAAAAGAGAACAAAAACCAAAATTATCAATTGGCGTTACTTATGATTACAATGAAAATCAAACGAAATCTCGTAAGGTAAAAGGTGAAGATTTATACAGTGGGGTTAATGTAATGAGTATGTTCATCGATTTAATGTATAAATATAAAGGTTTATCTGTTATGGGAGAATATGCAAATGCTGATATTGATGGTGCAAGATCAACTAGAGGTGTCAATAATAATAATACTGATTATACAGATGACGATAATTTTCTGGAAACTATTTATTTTCAAGCTGGAGAAGGTATAAATATTCAAGCAGGGTATTTGTTTAGAAATAATTTAGAAGTAGCAGGAAGATTTTCAGCATACAAGCCTTTTAACGGTCTTGAAGGTTATGCAGGTCAAAATCAGTTTACTTTCGGATTATCAAAATATGTTGTTGGTCATAGTTTAAAAGTTCAATCTGATTTTACTCTAGCACAAACAGAAACATCAGGAAATGTTTACTCAAATGATTTAATTTTTAGATTTCAAGTTGAATTAGCTTTCTAGATTTAGTAAATGCACAAAAGCTAATTGTTTCTTTTAAAAGAATGTTAGTCATCTTTATCAAGAAGCTCAAAAGTGCTAGATGAAAATTTGTGAGTGATTAATCAATATATTGATTAACGATTTAAAAGTGAACGAGTAGAAACAGCTGCGATTCCAGATCCTAAAATAGGAGCGATGATGTAAACTGTAATTGCGCTATACCAAGGTTGTGGCAACGCTGATCTTCCCCAACCGCTTATAAATGCAAACAAACGTGGACCAAAATCTCTAGCAGGATTAAATCCGGCTTGGGTATAAGGCGCGATCCAAGCAATTAATAATGCCAATCCAATACCTATAATCAAAGGAGATAAATGCCTTTTACTAAATAGAGGAAGAATCGCAATTTGAATAATTACAAAGAGTAAAAAAGTACCAACCATTTCATACATGAAAGCTTGCAAGTGGGTAGTAGATATTGTTTTTTCAAAGCCTGGATTGGGAAAGAATTCACCAAATATTTGAGCACTAAACCTAGCTTCAGTAGAATTTCTAACAATTTGTTTTGATTGCTCAAAAGCGATTATATCATTTTCAAAAATTAGGTAAACTAAAAGACCTCCTGTTATTCCTCCTAGGAGTTGAAAAATACTATAAAAAGTAAGTTCTTTGAAAGTTATTTTTTTGTGTAGAAAAAAAGCAAAACTAACGGCTGGATTTAAATGTGAATTACACATCCATGATGTGCTGTAGATAGCTAAAGCAACACCTATTCCCCATATTGAAGCAACCTGCCACAATGTTAAAAAATTGTAAAGAACTGCAATTGCTACTGAGCCACATCCGATAAGTACAAGAATTAGTGTACCTAAAAACTCCCCTATAACTTCCTTTTTCATTAACTTTCTATTCTAATTAGTTTTTTAATATGGAAAGGGCAAAGATACTCATTGTTGACGATGAACCTGATATTTTAGAGTTTGTTGGTTATAATCTTGAAAATGAAGGGTATATAGTTGAAAAAGCGAATAGTGGGAGCGAAGCTTTGGCTTTAAATAAAAGCTTTAAACCGGATTTGATAATTTTAGATGTGATGATGCCTGAGTTGGATGGTATTGAAACTTGTTATCAGATTAAACAAGATACTTCTATAAATGATCCTAAAATTATATTTTTAACAGCCCGATCAGAAGATTATTCGGAAATTTCAGGATTGGAAGCTGGTGCTGATGACTATATAAACAAACCTGTTCGGCCAAGAGTGCTTCTATCGAGAATTAAAGCAATTTTAAGAAGAGGCATTATTATGGATGAGGTTATTGAACAAAAATTTTTTGGTGGATTCACTTTAGATAGGGACAGATATGTTGTACTTAAGGATGGAAAGGAATTCGTTTTACCTCGCAAGGAAATGGAGTTATTTAGTCTTTTGTTTTCTGTTCCAGGTAAGGTTTTTGAAAGAGTAGTAATCATGAATAAAGTTTGGGGAACTGATGTGATTGTTGGAGATCGTACAATTGATGTTCATATTCGTAAACTTAGAGAGAAGTTTGGAGACGCTTATTTCAAAACGGTAAAAGGTGTTGGATATAAATTTGAAATTTCGACGTAATTATGTTTAAGAAGCCAATATATATTACACTTATAATTAGTGCATTTTCTGGAATACTTAGTTTTTTAGTTGCATTAATTTTATCTAGAAGTCAGCCTCTTTATGCCTTATTAAATGGTGTAAGCGTAATGCTAATTATGTTTTTTATTGTTCATATTTCAATAAAAAAGTTCCTTTACAATAGAATTAAAGTTCTTTTCGACAAGGTATTAAATATTACATACGAGCATAAATTACTGCGTTTAATGGAAGACCCTTTCGAACAAATTAATGAGCGAGTTAATAAATACTTATTGGATAAAATAGAAGAAGAGGAATTTATCGCCAATCAACAAAAATTTAGAAGAGAATATATTGGAAACATCTCTCACGAATTAAAAACCCCAATATTTACAATACAAGGTTATGTTTTAACCTTATTGGATGGAGGTTTAGAGGATGAAAGGATCAATAGGGATTATTTGGAAAGAGCAGATAGAAGTATCGAAAGAATGATTGGTTTGCTAGATGATTTAGATTTAATAACGCGTTTAGATTCTGGAGAATTTCCATTGGATTATGAAACTTTTGATATTGTTAAACTGTGCGAAGAAGTTGTTTATTCCTTGGAGTTAGAAGCGAAATCTAAGGGTGTTTCTCTTAATTTAATCGGAGTTACAAACACACAGCTTTTTGTTGACGCAGATAAAGCTAGAATCTTTCAAGTAATGACTAATTTGGTTGTAAATGCAATTAAATATGGAAATGAGAACGGTAAAGTATCTATTGATTTTGATGAAATAAGTGAGGATTATTTACTTATTGAAATAATAGATGATGGAATCGGAATTTCAGAGGAAAATTTAATTAGAATCTTCGAACGTTTTTATCGTGTTGATAGGAGTGGAGGAAGAAAACTAGGAGGTTCCGGATTAGGGTTGTCTATTGTGAAACATATTGTGGAAGCACACGGACAAACTTTAAATGTAAATAGTGAAAAAGGCAAAGGGTCTACTTTTTCTTTTACGCTAAAATTAGCTTAGTACCTTAAAGCTTTATTGAATTCAGATTGTCGAAAATATTTAATTGATTTTCAAACTTTTCAATTGGAAATTTAAAATCATTAAAAGGTATTGTATCCCAGTTGAAATCAGTTTCAGTAGTGTAGTTTGCCCAACCTTTTTTTTGATAATATTTAGCTAAATATTCTTGTTCAGTTTGACCTTTAGTAGGTATAAAAAAAGGAGTTGTCTTCGTGTATAATAAATCCATTACTGTTGTATATCCAGGACGTGTAATCAACAAAGAAGATTGCTTAAGCAAACTGTAAAATTCGGGATCTGATAATTGAGGAAATACATCAATATAGTTACTTGTAAATCCTTCGTGAAATAATTTAGGACTAATAACACCAACTTTTTTGTACTTACTAATTGGTAGCGTTTTAATTAATTCTTTCTCGAAGATGGAACGTTTGGGTTCTGGTCCTGAAATCATGATTATACAATCATATTTTATATCGTAGGAGATTTTTTGATTCCAAAACCGAGATAATGGTCCAATAAATCGAGTGTTAAAGTTAGTTTTACTTTTGGTGAGCTGGTTTGTTAAGTTAGGTTGCCCTTTTACATCAGGAATCCAGCAATCATCAAATTGCTTAATTAATAAATGATTAAATAAGTTAACCAACTTTTGAAAAAATGGTGCTTGGATGTTTAGTTGATGTGTGATAAAATAAGATTTGCATAATTTGGTGCAAACACCATATCTATTGTCAGAAATAACAACATCTATTAAATGTTTTCTGACTAGAATATCTGTTTCTCGGCGTTCGTTTCTAATACCAAAAACAAGTTTCGGTAATTGGAATAGCATATCAATCGCTAAGTTTTTAGGATTATACTTTATATTATAGCCTGATATTTCTTCGGTTATTAAATTGGGAAATCGTTGCTTTAAATACTTCAAGCATGCTCCATCAGCAGCAATAACAACTTCATTTTCCTTGTGAATTAAAAATTCAATCAAAGGAATAATTCTAGTTGTATGTCCCAATCCCCAATTAAGTGGACTTATTAGTATTTTTTTACGTGAAATGATGGGGCGAATATACTTGATATTTAGCTGTTTTAATAACTAAATTAGTAATAGATAGGAGTTAGAAATAGTTGTGGTCTTATCACTATATAAATCTGATAAGCACGCGATAATAATTCCATATTTTAATAAAGGGAATTAGGTTATTATTAAAATAGACACCTCTAGATCTAGCTTAAATAGGAATTTTTTTTCATTGATTTCAACCCAAAATAGAATCCCTTTAATCAAAAGAGTCTAATTTTAATTTTTTCTTATGCTGAATACGACATGTTCAAACTTATTAAAATTGAATATAAACAAACTATTTTTTTTACTTTTGTAACATGAATGCAATTGTAACAGGCGCATCACGAGGTTTAGGTTTAGCGATCGCTCGTATGTTAGCATCGAGTGGTTTTAATTTATTTTTATTGGCTAAAAATGAAGAAAGATTACAAACGGTTAAAGCGCAAATTGAAAATGATTTTAAAACCAAGGTAACTACGTTTGCATCTGATTTTTCAAATGAAGTTGATACAAATACTTTGGTTCAAAAATTAAGTGCGGCAGTTCCTAAAGTTGATGTCTTAGTAAATAATATTGGTGCATTTGAAATGGGTGATATGACGGAGGTTTCTCATGATCAAGTTAATAAATTACTCAATATTAATTTCGCGACTACTTTTAAAATTACGCAAGCTTATTTAAGTGAATTTAAAAATAGTAAAGCAGGTTTTATTTTTAATATTGGTTCAATTGTAACAGAACTTCCTAGAAAAGATCTTGCAGCCTACACCATCTCAAAATTTGCTTTACAAGGTTATACTAAAATGCTCTGTGATGATTTGAAAGATCACGGTGTTAAGGTAACTGAAATTGTACCTGGATCAATTAATACTTCGTCATGGGATGGTATTGATGCACCAAAAGAAGAGTTTATTCAAACAAAAGATATAGTTGATACAATTGAAATGGTTATCAATTCATCAAAAGGAGTTAATTTTGAGCAGATTATTATCAGACCAACAAATAGAAATTTTTAGATATGGGTAAAGGGAAGTTGCAAAAATTCGCAATTATTGCTGCTTACGATCATGTTCTTGAGCCTACTAATGAAGAGGCAATGAGCGCTGATGGTATTGCTATGAAAGGAAAGTGGAGAAAAGAGTTTTTTAAAAACGACAAGCCCATTACTCTTGAATTAGCTTGTGGAGGTGGAGAGTATTCCGTTGCTATGGCTGAACTTTATCCTGAAAGAAATTTCTTAGGTATTGATATTAAAGGAAATCGAATTTGGAAAGGTGCGACTAAATCGATTGAGTTGGGTTTAGATAATGTTGGTTTTTTACGAACACGTATTGATTTTATAGCGAACTGTTTTGCAGCGAATGAAATTGATGAGATTTGGATTACTTTTCCCGATCCTCAGCAAAGTAAGAATCGCCGAAGAAACAGATTAACAAATAAGATTTTCTTAACGAGATACAAGCACGTCTTAAAGGATGGGGGAAAAATGAGATTGAAATCTGATAGTGATTTTTTCTACGAATTCACCCGAGAAGTTATTGCAGAAGAAGGTTTAGAAACAGCTTTTGAATGTGATGATATTTATAATAATTACACACTTCAGAATCCAGAATCTCAATTGACAAAAGAACTAGAGATTAAGACTTTCTATGAGAAAATGTGGCTGGGCGATGGCAAGACTATAAAATATGTTGAGTACTTCTTAGATAATTTAAAAGTGGAGATTAAAGCATAGATGGATAATTGGATTATAAGGTTTATCGATGAATTTCATTTTATTTTCAAATGGGCAATGCCTTTGAAAACATATCGTTATGCTGTCTGCGGAGGTAGTAATTTCGTGTTTGATACTGTGTTATATTTTATTTTTTATAATTTCATTTTTGCCAAAGAGAATATGGATGCAGGACTATTTGTTTTGAGTCCACATATCGCTTCCTTATTTGCAGTATATCCAATCACTTTATTATCTGGATTCTTACTCAATAAATATATCACTTTCACAAGTTCAAATTTAAAAGGGACAGTTCAATTAAAAAGATACATATTGGTAAGTATAGGCTCTTTATTTATTGTTTATTTATTCATGAAGGTTTTTGTAGATGTTGTTGGGATTTATCCAACACCAGCTAAGATATTAACAACAATTCTAGCAGTTATTTATAGTTATATCCTTCAAAACAAGTTTTCGTTTAAAACATCAATCTAGTTCTAATTAGGATAAAGAGTATTAATATAAAGCCTGAAAACCTTTTTTCACCAATCAGTAGGGCGATAGTCTTTCAAGAATTTACCGCACCAATGTTTCCCAATATTAATCCCGTCAAACAAAGGATCTAAAACCCTAGCCGCTCCATCAACAATATCTAATGGAGGTTGGAAATCATGCAATTCTTCTTTTCTTCTAGCCAATTCAGCAGGATCTTCATCGGTGACCCAACCAGTATCAACAGCGTTCATATAGATACCAAATTTAGCGAAGTCAGAAGCAGAAGTATGCGTCATCATATTCAATGCAGCTTTTGCCATATTGGTATGAGGATGTCTATCTTCTTTATGCCAACGATGAAATTTCCCTTCCATAGCCGATACATTGATGATATGTTTCTTTCCCGTATCGTCCTTTTTCATGATGTTAACCAATCGGTTACAAAGTACAAAAGGTGCAACTGAATTTACAAGTTGAACCTCTAGCATTTCGTTGGTATGAATTTCTCCTAACTTTAATCTCCAACTATTAGTTTTTCTTAAATCAACTTGTTGTAAATCGGCATCTAACTTTCCTGTAGGGAAAGCCTCATCAGTAGACAATGAATTGTCGATGCTATAAGGTATTTGCGATAACCTTGCAGAGCCTTTAATTCCGATTCCTACCTGACTTCCATGCCAACTAACAGGTAAGTTCTTTTCTTCTTTTTCAGAAAATGAAGTACTCAGTGCATGTAACTCATTTAAACAAGCGTCATGATCGGCAAGAAGTTGTTGTGCAGAAATAGGCAGTTTATCTAATGGTAAATCTTCATTTTCCATTAAATGTTCATAAAACCCTGCAGGTCTTCTAACTGTTTGAGCAGCATTGTTTATTAAAATATCTAGCCTTGAATATTGTTGCTCAATGAAGTTGCAAAATATTTCAACACTAGGAATATGTCTTAAATCTAAACCATGAATTTTCAATCGATTTCCCCATTTGTTAAAATCAGGTTCTTTGGAAAATCTTAATGCAGAATCCACAGGGAATCTAGTAGTGGCAATTACAGTAGCACCAGCACGAAGCATTAACATTGTTATATGGTATCCAATCTTTAATCGAGATCCAGTTACCAAAGCAACTTGACCAGTTAGATCGGCAGTTTGGAATCTTTTAGCGTAATTAAAATCTCCACATTCCTTACACATCGTGTCGTAAAAATGGTGAAGTTTGTTGTACTCTTCCTTACATACATAACAGTTCTGAGGCGACTTTAATTCTACTTCTTTTTCCGCTTCTTTTCCAGTTAAAGCAATCATTGCAGGCGCAACAAAAATTTCCGCATCTCTAGCCGATCTAATTCCAGTTCCATTCCTCGACTGCTTATCTATAAGCCTCTGTTTGCGTTTAAACATCTTCTTAGCCTCCCTTTTTCTGATCTCAAATTCTTCTTTGTTTGGACGTGAAAACAGTCCTGCAGCTCTAATTAACTCAATACGCTTCTCTTCAGGGATCTCAAAAATTTTATTGGTGTTCTTATTTAATTGCTGTAAAACCTCTAAACATTGCTGAATCTGTTCTTTGGTAATATTTTCCCTTTTACCCTCGTCCTTAAAATCTGACATTATTGAATGTATTTGCAGGCAAAATTAGGCATAAAATCCCTCAATCATTAATAAGTAGGGTTTGTTTGTTTAATCAACAGTACTTTTTGATTTAGTACAACATAAATTAAAAGGTTTTATAACCGATTTGATATCAGTTATACTATGTATCCACGATATCAAGAAGTCTTCTCTTTCCAATATAAGCTCATGAGCTACTATACAAGTAGTGAATTTTGTTGTTTGAAGCACTAGTAAAAGGGTTTTATGGATGTCATTTACCTCTTGATTCATGAATTTACTGGTTAATATTTCTTTCACTCCATTCCCGTTTTTTCAAATTTTAAAAGCGGACTTATCTTCTTTTTTTTCAGTTCACTTCAATATAGAAAGCAAATAATTTTTCGGATTTTATTTGTAGATTAAAATTCCTAATTGCATTTATTACCAATTAATTTATTGAATAGGTCAAAAAAAATGGGTTACTTTCAATGAAAGTAACCCATTTTTAAATTTATTTTGAGATAGTATTAAACTCCTAATAAAGCATTAGTCTTGGAAACTGCAGCAGCACTTTCAGCTAATTTAGTTTTATCAGCATCGTTTAATTTGATTTCAACGATTTTTTCGATACCACCTTTTCCGATGATACAAGGAACTCCGATAGAAATATCAGAAAGACCGAATTCACCTTCCAACATTGCAGAACAAGTGAACATTTTTTTAGAATCAGTTGCAATAGCGTGAACCATTGAGGAAACCGCAGCACCTGGTGCATACCATGCACTAGTTCCTAACATACCAGTTAAAGTTGCACCACCAACCATCGTTGCTTTTGCTACTTCGCCCAATTTTTCTTCACTTAAGAATTCGGAAACTAAAACACTATTTCTAGTTGCGATGCTTGTTAATGGAATCATTCCTGTATCAGAGTGACCACCGATTACTATTCCGCTCACATCCGACTGAGGACATCCTAAAGCTTCTGCTAATCTATATTTGAAACGTGCACTATCTAAAGCACCACCCATTCCGATAATTCTATTTCTTGGTAAACCTGTAGATTTATGTGCTAAGTAAGCCATAGTATCCATTGGGTTACTTACAACAATGATAATTACGTTTGGAGAATGCTTTACTAAGTTAGCAGAAACGTCTTTTACGATCCCAGCATTGATACCAATTAACTCTTCACGAGTCATACCTGGCTTACGTGGAATTCCACTAGTAATAACAGCAACTTCACTTCCAGCAGTTTTTGAATAATCTTTCGTACTTCCAGTAATTTGAGTATCAAATCCCATTAAAGATGCAGTTTGCATAAGGTCCATTGCTTTTCCTTCTGCAAAATTTTCTTTAATATCAACGATAACTACTTCAGATGCGAAGTTTTTTATTGCGATGTATTCAGCACAACTGGCACCTACTGCTCCAGCTCCAACAACGGTAACTTTCATATTTATATATTTAAAAAGATGATTAATTTAATTAAGCGTCTAAGTTACTCAATTTCCTCTAAATTTAGAACGGTTTTAGATAGAAAGTTAGAAGGGAGATTATAGATTAACCGTATCGCTGAATGATTTCTTTTAAAACACCTATAACAGCTTCTTCAGTATCTTGTGTTACCAATTTTAAACGGTATTCTTTGATGCCTTCAAGTCCTCTAAAATAGTTGGTGTAGTGTCTTCTCATTTCAAAAATCCCCAATTTAGGACCTTTCCATCTAACAGATTCTGTTAAGTGAAACATTGCAGCGTCAACTTTATCTCTAACTGAAACTTCCGGTAAATGTTCATTTGTTTTGAAATAATTTTTGATCTGATCGAAAATCCAGGGATTTCCAATTGCAGCTCTTCCTATCATTATTCCGTCAACATTGTATTTTTTTTTATATTCTAATGCTTTTTCTGGACAATTAATATCCCCATTTCCGAAAACAGGAATATGTAAACGAGGATTTTCTTTAGTTTCTCTAATTAAGTCCCAGTTCGCTTCACCTTTATACATTTGTTTACGCGTGCGGCCGTGAATAGAAATCCCTTGTATACCAATATCTTGTAATCGCTCGGCAACTTCAACAACATATTTAGTATCGTCATCCCAACCCAATCTGGTTTTTACAGTTACTGGTTTGTTTGTTGCTTTTACAACAGCCTCAGTTAGCTTAACCATTCGTGGAATATCTTGTAAAATTCCAGATCCAGCCATTTTACAAACTACTTTCTTCACTGGACAGCCGTAATTGATGTCAATAATATCTGGATTTGCTGCATCAACTATTTCGGTAGCTGTAATCATAGAAGACATTTCTCCACCGAAAATCTGAATACCAATTGGTCGTTCGTAATCGTAAATATCTAATTTCTGAACACTCTTTTCTGCATCTCTGATTAAACCTTCGCTCGAAATGAATTCAGTGTACATCACATCAGCTCCGTGTTTTTTACAAAGTGCTCTAAAAGGAGGGTCACTTACATCTTCCATTGGTGCCAATAAAAGAGGGAATTCTCCAAGATCTATATTTCCTATCTTTACGCTCATAAGGTTTGACAAAGATAGTATATTATGCAGTTGGATAAAGTTAGAAATTGGAATGTTAATGTTAAAATATTAGTAGCATTCATATCTATTGGTTTATTACCAAGTATTTTCATGGGTGTATCTCAACTTATTTTCAGTCCTAATGAATTAGGTGAAGAAGTTGAATTATTGAATGACAAAGCGAAAGTGCTAGCCGAACAGGTAACAAAAAGTGGAACTTTAGATTATATTGAACTTAGCAAAGGCTTACGCACTATAATTCCAGAGGTATCTCAAAGTTTATTGGATTCCTACTTTTATCTAAATGTGCTTGGAAGTGCTGTGAGTTTTATTTTAATTGGAATAATGCTTGCACACTTTTTATTGCCAAATGGTATTAAATCTTTAGGTTACCAAAATAAAACGCCAATGCTCTTTTTCGGAGCATTCGTAATGGCCTTAAATGTTCCTGTTTTAGGATCAGATGCAATGCGGTTAAATGATTTTTTAGGTTTAAGCGCATTGCAAGAATTTTTTTTCGATTCTAATTTATTAACAGACACAGTGGCAGCTATTAAGCAGTTTTCTTTTATGTTTCCTAATGAGAACAGAGGATATATTATTTGTTGGATTGGTCTTGCTTTAATTCCAGCAGTTGGAGAGGAACTGATTTTTAGAGGTTTACTGCAACGTTTTTTTAATGAGAAATTAGATAATGCGCATAATGGTATTGCGTTATCTGCTTTTATTTTTGCCGCATTTCATTTAAATTTCACTAATTTTTTCTACTATTTTATACTGGGAGTTGTATTGGGGTATGTTTATTACTGGGGAAGAAGTATTGTTTTTCCAATTCTAATTCATCTGCTTAATAATTCAAGTGTATTATTAAGTTATTTTTCTATTGGAGAGGCAGGAGATCAAGAGCTTGGGTCATCTGTCCAGAATGGAAACCCATTCGATATTATGGCCTATATTTCAATCGCTTTAATTCTGGTTATTTACTACTTTAATTTTCAACGATTCCGAGAAGAAGAAAATTCGGTGTAAAAAGATGCTACTTTTTAGTAGCATCCTTAATATCTTCTTTTACACCTTTAAAAAACTTAGTCGTTTTTTTATTTATTGATTCAGCTTTTTCCGAAGTTCCTTCTTGAATTTCTTCAGCTCCATCTTTAATTTTTTGTTCTGGGGTTTTCTCTTTACAACTCGTTAGTAATGCAAGTACGCAACCTAATCCAATTAATGTCTTTTTCATAGTATTGATTTTATTTAACTCGAAGATAAAACTTTATTATCCTACAAAGTTTCCAAACAGAAATATCTATCGTTATATTTGAGGAGAAAGATTTTTTTTATTTTTTAAAAACATATAATTATGGCATTCGAATTACCAAAGTTACCATATGCAACTGATGCATTAGAACCAAATATTGATACTAAAACAATGGAAATTCACCATGGAAAACACCATGCTGGATATACTAACAATTTAAACAATGCTGTTACTGGAACTGATTTAGAAGGGCAAAGTGTTGAATCTATTTTGGCTAATATTTCTAAAGCTTCTGGAGCTGTAAGAAATAATGGTGGTGGATTCTACAACCATTCTTTATTCTGGCAGGTTATGTCACCAAACGGTGGAGGTAATCCAACGGGAGATGTTTCTGCTGCAATTGATAGTGCTTTTGGAAGTTTTGAAGCTTTTAAAGATGCATTTGCTAAAGCTGCAGCAACTAGATTCGGTTCAGGATGGGCTTGGTTAGTTGTTGTTGACGGAAAATTAGTTGTTACTTCTACGCCAAATCAAGACAATCCATTAATGGATATCGCTGAGGTAAAAGGAGCGCCAGTTTTAGGTTTAGATGTATGGGAACATGCTTACTACTTAAATTACCAAAACAGAAGACCAGATTATATTAATGCATTTTTCAATGTAATTAACTGGACTAAAGTAAACGAATTATTTGCTGCTGCTAAATAAATAGTACCAATAATAAAATACAAAAGCCGTGATTGAATATTCAATCGCGGCTTTTTTTATGGAGAATAACGATACATAACATGTCATGTTACTAATGCTCCTGTTCCCGTTTTGACAAAGCTCAATTGGTTATGAATCATCTGGAAATACAGGTCGTCCTTTGCAAGGGTTTATCAATTGCCCGAAATGTGGGAGGAAATTTACGGGGTATGAAGTCAAAAGAACGAAAATGCATTATTATAAATGCAATACTAAAGGATGTTCAGGGGAAAATGTAAATGTTGAAACAACGGTTAAGTCTTCTAATGATGGAGCGAGCGATGTTTTTAAATACTTATTGCAAGAGTACTCTTTAAACCCAAAGTGAAAACTGATTTTCACTAAGCTTCTTGCTTCTTTATTTAAAGATTTGAATAAGTAGTCGACAGAAGAAGTAAAGTTGCTTAAAATTCAAAAGGCTAAGTTAGAGTCAATGATTGAAAAGGCGGAAGAGTTACTCTTTTCAGATGCTATAAATCCAGACTTATTTAAAAGAAAGACCAATAAGATTTACGAGGACATAAAAACATTAACGAAAGACTTGAAATTGTGGAGTTAGATTTATCGAACTTAATTTCTCAAATAGATAAATATGTTGATGTGACATGTAACTTGCATATTATGTTGGGTTTAGTTAGTTTGGAAGATAGATAACGTATTCAAAAAACTGCCTTTTAAAGTAAAATTGAGTATATCAAGTAAAATAACACTTATCGAACCTTAAAAGTTAACTCTATATTGTCTGGAATTCGAGGTTAAAAGGTGGCTAGAGGGGATATAAAAGAAAAAGACTCTGAAGAATGAACTTCAGAGTCTTTGCTAGTTGCGGGGACAGGACTCGAACCTATGACCTTCGGGTTATGAGCCCGACGAGCTACCAACTGCTCCACCCCGCGATGT
>MDTF01015213.1_pt1 | contig 79857 bp, 75 predicted proteins | sample 811191 | NCBI WGS metagenome assembly MDTF01 (sample SAMN05326649, study PRJNA326480) | marine metagenome | isolation source: seawater | place: Southern Ocean | collected 2011 | reverse complement strand
TTTAGGATAATTTTCAATTACTAATTTAATAGGATTCATTACAGCCATTGAGCGGGGAGCGATAACATTAAGATCATCTCTAATTGATGATTCTAAAATTGAAATATCTGTCAAGCTGTTAACTTTCGAAACTCCAATTCGTTCACAGAAGTCTCTTATTGAGGCTGCGGTATATCCTCTTCTTCGAAGCCCTGAAATAGTAGGCATCCTAGGGTCATCCCAGCTATTTACATGATTATTATCTATTAAGAGTTTTAGTTTTCTTTTTGATGTTGTTGCATACTCTAGATTTAAGCGAGAAAACTCGTATTGATAAGGCCTATTTGGCATATTAAACTCATCTAAACTTTCTAATGTCCAGTCATAAATTCTGCGATTATCTTGAAACTCTAGTGTACATAAAGAGTGAGTAACACCTTCAATAGCATCACCTAAGCAGTGCGCAAAGTCGTACATTGGGTAAACACACCAATCATCATCTGTTTGATGGTGTTTTTCGAACCTTATTCGATATAGAGTTGGATCACGCATACACATAAAGCTTGAAGACATGTCAATTTTAGCTCTTAAAACGCATTCACCTTCTTTAAAGTCACCATTCTTCATTTTTTTAAAAAGAGTTAAATTCTCTTTAACATCTGTATTTCGATATGGACTATTTTTTCCAGGTTCTTTGAGAGTTCCTCGGTATTTACGAGTTTCCTCTGCACTTAAAAAACATACATAAGCCAAACCTTTGGAGATAAGTTCTTCAGCGCATTTATAAAATTTATCAAAATAATTTGAACTAAATTTAACCTCATCACTCCATTTAAATCCTAACCACTCCACATCTTTTTTAATAGAATTAACATATTCAATATCCTCTTTAGCTGGATTAGTATCATCAAACCTTAAGTTGCAATACCCACCATAAATTGCTGCTGTTTCAAAGTTAATACAGATTGACTTTGCATGACCAATATGAAGATAACCATTGGGCTCTGGAGGAAAACGTGTTTTTATGACCTTATGCTTATATGATGCAATATCTTCGTTAATAATATTACGAATGAAATTAGTAGATTTTTCTTCTAAACTTTTTGATTCCATTTCTATTGTTTATTAGAATAAATTAAGGTTAATTAATTATATCATTAAAACCCAAATCTAATATGTACTGGTAAGGTAATGAATGAGACGGTAAAATGGATTTTATGAAAATTGCAATTGTAAAACTTTCAGCTTTAGGCGACATCATTCACGCAATGTTTATCTTGCAATTTATAAAAAAATATAATAATAAAATATTGATTGATTGGATTGTAGAGGAAAGCTATAAAGAATTGCTAGAGTTGAATCCTAATATAAATAATGTTCATGTTGTAAAATTTAAAAAAGCGAAAAAGAAAAAATCACTTTATCTATTTTTAAATGAGATAAAAAAAGTTAGAAAATTTGGTAAGTATGATCTAGTAATTGATATGCAAGGTCTAATAAAATCTGCTTTGATTTCTCACTTTATAGTCTCAAATGTTACTCTTGGTTTTGACAAATCATCAGCAAGAGAGGGATTGGCCTCGATTTTTTATAATAAAACTTTTACATGTAGTTATGAAAAAAATATCATAGAGCGTAATTTAAAAATAATTAATTTTGCATTAGGGTTAGATATAAAAAAAGAAGAAGTTTTAAAAAAGTTACCTTTTTTATATTCTAGTAAAAAATATTCGCATGGTAATTTATCTTCACTCAAAAAAAATATTTTATTAATACCTGGTGCTTCAAATGAATCTAAGCGCCTTCCAGCTTCAAAATTTATAAAACTTGCAACCCTAATAGATGCAAACTTTATTGTTATTTGGGGAGAGTCAGATGAAAAAATTTTGGCAGATGAGATTAAGGGCTCTTCTCAAAATATTCATGTTTTAGAAAAGTTAAATCTAGAGCAGTTAACATTATTAATTAAACAAGTTGACCTTGTAATTGGACCAGACACTGGACCTACACATATGTCTTGGGCATTAAATATTCCATCTATAACTTTGTATGGTTCAACTCCTGGGTATCGAAATTCGTGCTCAACTAATATTAACAAAATTTTAGAGTCTGACTCAACTGTTAACCCCTTTAAAATTAATAACAATGACCATTCAATAAAAGATCTAAACGTTGAAGAGATTGTAGAAATTGCTAATAAGCTTCTACTTTCTAAATAGTTTTATTTAGTAATTACCTTAATAGAGTTTTTTATTGAATTAATAATGAACTTTGCGCTAGATTTTGACTCTTTAATTTTATGCCCACTTTTAACTAATATTGTATTTTCTATTCCAGCATTATTAGCAGCTTCTACATCAGACTCCTTGTCTCCAATCATCCAGGAGCTATCCATATCAATATTATATTTTTTATCCGCACTAAAAAACATACCTGGTTTTGGCTTTCTGCAAGAACAGTTTGATAAAGGGCCATGGTGACAACTAAAAATGTCAAGTATATCTACACTTTTCTTCGAAAACTGATGCAGCATCCAATCGGTAATTAAATCATAATCTTTTGATGTAAAGAGGCCTCGCGAAATTCCAGATTGGTTTGTAACAATAATAATTTTATAGTTTAATCTTTGAAAGTGTTGGCATGCTTCAAAAATTCCATCAATAAACTCAAAGTCATCAATCTTATATAGGTAATTAACTTCTTTATTAATTACTCCATCGCGATCTAGAAAAATAGTTTTTAATAACATAAATGAAGGTGCGTATAATTTAGTTAGATTTACCTGAGAATATTATATTAGGGGTTTAATGTTTAATTATTTTAATCTACATAAGACATACCAATACCTATTAATTAGTTTGGCATTTCTGATGCCGTTAACGGTATTTGGGGCTAATGTGATAGTAGTTTTTATTTGCATCCTTTGGATGTTTTCTGGTAATTATAAATCTAAATTTCATCAAATAACTAATAATAATCTGTTGATGGCTTCAATTATATTTTATGCTTTACATTTAGTTGGATTGTTATGGACAGAAGATTTCAGCTGGGGAATTCACATTCTTCATAAAATGTGGTATTTTTTATTATTTTTTCCAATTCTATACTCAATAACTAAAAGAAAATATATTAAGTATTATATTTCTTCTTTTTTACTCGCAATTTCTTTATCAGAGATTGCTTCATATCTTGTTTGGTTTGAAATAGTGGAGCCATTTAAACAGGCTACTGTCTATAATCCAACACCTTTCATGAGTCATATTCAATACAATCCAATCCTTGCATTTGCAATCTATTTAGTACTTCATGAAATCTTCTTTAATAATAAATTGAAAAAATTAGAATTATCTCTTTATAGTTTTTTTGCCGTTAGTATGTCCTTTAATATGTTCATTACGGGCGGTAGAGCAGGACATGTAATGTTTTTTTCAATGATTGCTATTTTAATTTTTCAGTATTTTTATTCTCAAAAAATTAAAGCAATCGTAGTTATTTTTATAGTTTCGGGAGGTCTATTTTTTACTGCATATCAATCCAGCACAATTTTTAATGATAGAGTGAACGAAACAGTTAAGAGTATTAAATATTACGATTCTAATAAAAATACCTCACTAGGCATAAGGATTGCAATGACTCAGAATTCTTGGGAAATAATTTTAAAAAATCCAATAATTGGGGTTGGTACTGGAGACTTCCCTTCTTCATATGAAAAAGTTAATCAAAAAAATACTCCAATGCTGCCAAACTCAAGAAATCCACATAATATGTATATCTTAGTTTTGGTGCAACTTGGAATTGTAGGGCTAATAAGTTTTTTTTCGATTTTTTATTTTCAAATAAAGCAATCATTTTTGTCCAAAGATAAATTTATAAGAGATGTAGGAATGACATTACCATTATTATTTTTAATTATTATGTGGAGTGATACATACCTTTTAGGACACTTTACATCTTTAATGTATATCTTTTTTAGCTCATTTATATATAAAGACTTTACTAAAAATTAGAGAATAATTATCTAGTGGATTTAATCAATAAAACTCACCCGAAAACAAGAAAAATACTTTTATACATTGTATATGGTGATGATGACGTTTACTATGATGGGGCTCTTTTTAGCTTTTTAACTTTCAGTAATTGGTTGGAGAATGATAATCAAATTGAAGCCTATGTTTTGACTGAAAAACCTGAAAAATTTATAGGTTTTCCCATTCATGTTTTGTTAATGACTGATGAACAAAAAAATGATTGGTCACTTAATGGCCAATATCATTTTCGTATTAAAAATAGAGGCTTAGCGTATGTAATGGATAAGATAAAGTTAGACGGTATGGATAAAATTTTATTTTTGGATACTGATACATACTTTCATAAATCCCCCTTGACACTTTTTAATTTAATACAACCAAATCAAGCTGTTTTCTATCTTAATGAGGGTTTGATTTATGATAAAAAAAGATTTTTTCCTTATGTTGAAAACCTCGAAGGACGCAAGATTAAAATTGATGATGAGATTTATGAATTGTCAAAAAAATCAGCTATGTGGGGCTCGTTAATGGTTGGAATTACAGCTAATATGCGACCAAGTCTTGATTGGGCTGACAAGCTTATACTTAGATTTTATGATATAGTGCCTTCTCACACAATTGAACCATTTGCATTATCTGAAAGTTTGCTAAGAAAGTACAATATGGTTGAAGGAAAATTTTTTGTGAGCTTGTACTCGACCTCTAGAAAAAAGAAATATGCAGGAAAAATTATATCAATTTTTCTTAATGAAAATAAGTTGACAAGTATCAATGAAAAAGTTCGTTTAGCTCAGAATATTAAAATCAAAAGACCATTTTTTATAATCCTTAAACAACGCTTTCTTAGTATCTTAAAAAACTAATGTCAGATATTAATATTCCAATATTGATGTACCATAGTATTGAGTCGATGCCAAAATCTACTGTAATGAGAAGCCTGCATGTTCCTCCAAGAAGATTTAAATTTCAAATGTGGATATTAAAAATATTAGGCTATAAAGGACTAAGTTTAAAAGATCTCCAACCGTATATAGATGGGAATAAGCAAGGAAAAGTAGTTGGTATTACATTTGATGATGGGTATCAAAATAACCTAATTAATGCTGCTCCTATACTAGTTAAATATAAGTTTAGTGCAACATGCTACATAGTAAGTGAAAATATTGGCTCATCGAATATTTGGGATTTGAATCAAAATATTACTCAAAGGCCATTAATGACAGAAAATGAGATTAAAAAATGGCTAAATCTTGGAATGGATATTGGAGCACATAGTAAAACACATGCGGATTTAACTTGCATTTCTGAAGTAAAAGCACAAAAAGAGATATTGGATTGTAAAGTTGATCTTGAGAGAAGGTTCAAAATTGTTATTTCTGATTTTTGCTATCCTTTTGGGCGCTTTAATGAATCAGTGAGAAGTATTGCTAAAAGTTCAGGTTATCTTTCAGCTACTACAATGGTTAGAGGTAGAGTAAATTCTAAATCAAACAAGTACAAGTTGCCAAGAATACCAATAAATCACCATACTTTACCACACCTCTTCTTATTAAAGATATTAACAAAATATGAAGATAGAAGGTAGCGTTATGATTTCCTTTTGTATTCATCCTCTAGACGAATAATATCATCTTCACCGAAGTATTCCCCAGTTTGTATTTCAATTATTTCTAGGGTTTCATCGCCATTATTTTCGAGTCTATGAATTTCACCTCTTGGGATATAAGTAGATTGGTTTTCTTCGAGATTAAAAACTTTATTTCCACAAGTTACTATTGCAGTTCCTTTAACTACTACCCAATGTTCTGAACGCTTTTGATGTTTTTGTAAGGATAGTTTTGCTGCTGGCTTTACAAAAATTCTTTTTACTTTGAAATTCTCTCCACAGTCTATTGAATCGAAGTATCCCCAGGGCCTGTATACTTTTCGATGATTATCTGATTCACTTCGATTGCTATTTTTGAGTTTTTCCACAATATACTTAATATCCTGCGAGCTTTTTTTACTTGAAACTAATAAGGCATCTTGGGTATCAATGATCACTATATCTGACAGATCATTAACAGCTACAAGGCGACTAGAGCTATAAATATATGAGCTTTTAACTTTACTAAGAATTATGTCTCCTTCACTGACATTATTGTCTATATCTTTAGGCTTAGAGTTCCATAATGCTTGCCATGATCCAATATCACTCCAGATTCCATCAAATGGAACAACGACTCCAATATTTGTCTTCTCCATTACAGCATAGTCAATTGATTTATTTGGACATTTATAAAATTCCTCATTATCTAATCGAATAAAATCCAAATCTTTAGGTACTTTTATACAAGACTTTTTACAAATAGCAAAAATCTCTGGTTCATATTTTTTTAGCTCTTTAAGATAGATCGAAGCTTTGAACATAAATATGCCACTATTCCAGTAGTGATTTCCAGACTCTAAGTATTTTTTAGCAATTTCAAGATTAGGCTTTTCAGTGAATGAAAGAATATCGTAATACTCATTTTTTTTTGAATTATCCACTTCAATATAACCATAGCCTAATTCAGGTTTTAATGGTTTAACTCCTAAGGCTACCATTTTCCCTTGTTCAGCGATTTTGTTTGCAACTCTAATTGCTTGAAGAAGATTTTTATTATTATCTATAAGGTGGTCAGCTGATAGCACTAACAATATTGGATCTTTATTATCAATGAGTAAATTCATTGCAGCGATAGCAACAGCAGGAGCAGTATTTTTACCAATAGGCTCCAGAATTATTCCTGTATTGCTAGAGTTAATCTGTCGAAGTTGCTCAGCTACAATAAAGCGATGTTCTTCATTGCAAATTATTAGAGGGCTAGATGCCTCTGAAGGTAAACGCATAATTGTATCTTGAAATAACGTTGTTTCATTAATAAGACTTATAAACTGCTTCGGGTAAAGTTTTCTTGAAAGAGGCCATAGTCTTGTCCCACTTCCACCTGATAATATTACTGGTACTATCATTTTCTAGATTTTTGTATTGGATTAGAAATAGGATGACTCCAGTTATTCTGAGCTTCTGTAAGCTTAATATATCTATAAAAAGTACCTTCAAAATTACCAAAAGCAATAACAAATCCCGGTCCTCCATCTAAAAATCCAAGTTTAAATACATAGTGTTTTATAAAAGACCAAAGACCATGAAGAAATGCTTTCAAAATACTTCCTTTAACGTTTTTATCTTGTAATTTTGAGACCCCTAGGCTAGAGTATTTGTTGGCTTTATGAATAATTTCTTCAGTATTTTTAAATGGAAACTGCCAAATAATATTTGTAATTGTTCCAATTTTTTTATCACTATTACTTATATATCCTTCATGAACTGGCTCCATTGTGTAGCTCATTTTTCCTTTTCTAAAAAGCTGTGGTTGTCTATAGTTAGGATACCATCCTGAATACTTAATCCATCTTCCCATAAAAAAATTCTTTCTTGGAACTCGATATATATCTAAAGAGGCATTATAAATAAGTGTGGTAATTTCATCTCTAACTTCAACAGTGCATCTCTCATCAGAATCAAGGCTAAAAATCCAATCCCCACTGCAGTGACTAATTGCTTGATTTCTTAAGTCTCCATATCCATTAAAAGGAATATGTATTACTTTTGCACCTAGCTCTATAGCTATTTCAGAAGTACCATCGGTGCTATGAGAGTCTGCGACTATAATTTCATCAGCCCAAAGAACACTATTAATACAGTCTCTAATTTTTTCAACTTCATTAAATGCAATAATATAAACAGAAATTTTCATAGTGTAAGTAAAATTAAATTTTTTGATTGTGTTTTCATATAAAACTTTAAAAGCGTAAATGGCTTATAATTTCTCCTTATTTTATCTAATAACTTGATAGCAGATGAAACTTACTCTAATTATCACTACCTATAATTGGCCTGAAGCATTATTATTAGTAATGAAAAGTATTGAAGGCCAGGTAATTCTTCCAGATGAAGTTATTGTTGCTGATGATGGGAGTTCAAAGAAAACAAAGGATTTAATTAATGATTTTAATAAAAAATCTAAACTCAGTATCATTCACTCATGGCAGGAGGATATTGGGTTTAGAGCCTCTAGGTCAAGAAATAATGCTATATTAAAAGCAACTGGAGATTATATTATTTTGATTGATGGAGATACGATACTTCATGACAATTTTGTTAAAGATCATATTGCAAATATAGAGTCTGGATTTTTTGTTCAGGGCTCTAGGGTCTTGCTTTCTGAAAAACAAACAAAAATAACCTTATCCAAAAAATTAGTAAACTTTTCATTTTTAACTTTGGGACTGAAGAATAGAAAGAATTGCATACATTCAAAATTACTTGCTAGAATTTTTTCAAATAAAAAAAATCATTTGCGTAGCATTAAGTCTTGTAATATGGCTTTTTATAGAAAAGATTGTTTACACGTAAATGGATTCAATAATGATTTTGAAGGCTGGGGAAGGGAGGATAGTGAGTTTGTGGCTCGCTTAATAAATAGTGGAGTTAAAAGAAAAAATATTCGTTTTAATGCAATTCAATTTCATTTATGGCACAATGAAAATTCTAGAAAGTTGTTAGAAAAAAATGATGCAATATTAAATGAGTCAATAAATAATCTTACCCAGTGGTGTGAGAATGGAATAAATTTAATGAAAAAAAATGAAAGTTAGTGCGTTTACATTTATTAAAAATGGACAGATACTTGGGTATCCATTTTTACAATCAATTCTATCAATTCTTCCAATAGTAGATGAGTTCATTATTAATGTTGGAGACAGTGAAGACGATACATTAAGAATGATTCAAACTATTAAAGATAAAAAAATTCGAATTATCGAATCTAAATGGAATGATAGTATGAGAGACCGGGGCTATGTTTATGGCCAACAAAAAATGATTGCTCAATACAATTGTACAGGGGATTGGGCTTTTTATATTGAAGCTGATGAAATTTATCATGAGACTGATTTAGAGAAAATTAGAAAGTCAATGGAGATCTATTTAGATGATTCTAATGTTGAAGCTCTTGTCTTTGACTTTAAGCATTTTTATGGGAATGCCAACAGCATACTTAACTCACCTGGTTGGTATCGTTCAGAGGCTAGAATTATAAAAAATTCAATTAGATCTTATGCACCGGATGGTCTTTTTTGGCTAATACTAGACTCTAATAAGAAAGGTAGATACCCACGGGCGAAGTCTACTGGAGTTACTTGTTATCATTATGGCTGGGTACGAAGTGAAAATCAGATGAATCTTAAGAGTGCTAAGGTTCAAAAGTATTGGGGAGGAACCCCATCTATCATTGATTACTCTCAAATGGACCAGTCAATTATTGAAGAATTTAGGGGCTCACACCCAGATATAATCAAAGATTGGTTACCTCAAGATTCTGGGTTATATGTGGCTGATCCAAATTATCAGCTATCAAAAAAACAAAAAAAACATCGCTTAATGATATTATTAGAAAATTTTTTTGGTGTGAGTTTTAGTAAAAAACATTTTAAGTTAGTGTGATGAAAATTTTTATTGAGCTTCCTTCTTGGCTTGGTGATGCAGTAATGGCGAGTCCTGCCATTGAAAATTTAGCTGATTCCTTTGATAATTTGGAGATTACATTGATAGGTTCATTTGTGGCAATCGAGGTATTTAAAAATCATCCCAAAGTTATTAATAGCTATGTTTTAGATAAAAATTATCTTAATTTATATAAGACAATCAAAGGTTTTGGTGAGTGTGATTTATTTTTCTCATTCAGGAGCTCTCTTCGTTCAAATTTTATGAAGTTTTGCATATCATCTAAAAGAAAGTATCAATTTAAAAAACATAAGTTTATTCAAGGTCACCAAGTAGAAAAATATAATAATTTTGTAAATGAAAGTCTTAGTATCAATTCATCTGCAACTAAATTGGTTGTTTATGTAACTAAAAAAATTAAACCTAAAAAAAATAAATTGTTGGGCATTAATCCAGGAGCTTCATATGGGAGTGCTAAGCGATGGTATCCAAATGAATTTGCTGATGTAGCAGTTGATTTGTCAAATGAATATGATATTGTTATTTTTGGTGGGCCTGGAGAAAAAGATATTGCTAAAGATATTGAAAACTATTTGATTAATAAAGGTGTAAGTAATTATCAAAATTTAGCAAATAAAACCTCTATTGAAGAGCTGATTACTCAAATCTCTATGCTTGATTTATTTATTACGGGAGATAGTGGTCCAATGCATTTAGCAGCCGCATTCCAAATCCCGACAGTTGCAATTTTTGGTCCAACTAAAGATAGTGAAACATCCCAATGGATGAATGAAAAAAGCATGATTGTTAAAAAAAATTTAGAATGCCAGCCATGTATGAAGCGTACCTGTCCACTTAAACATCATAATTGTATGAAAATGATTGAGGCATCGGAGGTATTACTAGCAGTAAATACGTTTAATTAAGATTTGAACTCTTGGTCAATCAAATGACAAATTGTATGGCCAATAATTATATGCATTTCTTGAATACGAGGTGTATCATCCGAAGGAGCAATTAGATTAATATCACAAATCTGATTCATTTCGCCTCCATCTTTGCCGCTAAATCCAATAGTTTTGCAGTTTAATTTTGACGCTAGCTTAAGGGCGCTTATAACATTATCACTCTTTCCACTAGTACTTATACCAATTGCCACATCACCTTTTTTTGCTAATGCTTCGATTTGACGATCAAACACATGCATATAACCAAAGTCATTACCAATTGATGTGAGTGCAGATGAATCAGTTGTAAGTGCAATTGCAGACAAACCTTTGCGATTATTTTTATATCTCCCAACCAGTTCCGCAGCAATATGTTGAGCATCTGCGGCACTTCCTCCATTCCCAAATATTAAAATCTTCCCACCTTTTTGAAGGCAATCAATACATAATTGAGTAGAATTGGCAACAGCATTAGTCAAGTTATGAAGTAAATTTGCAACTTTAATGTGTTCTTTAAATTCATTTTTTATAACATCTTTCATATTTTTTGTATCCTTTCAATGGTTTTAGTGGTACTTCTACCATCAATAAATTTTACTAATTTAAATTCTTTCGCAATATCTTGACCAACCACTTCTTTATCTTCGTAATCCCCTCCCTTTACGAGTACATCAGGTTTAATAAGCTTAATTAATTCAAACGGAGTATCTTCATTAAATATTACTAAATAATCAACCACTTCCAGTGAGGCAAGAATATAAGCGCGATCATCTTGGGTATTTATCGGACGATTTTCACCTTTAAGTCTTCGAGTTGAATCATCTGAGTTTAGGCCTAAAATTAATATATCACCAAAGGTCTTTGCTTTTTCAAGATATTTTATATGCCCAATATGAAGAATGTCAAAACAACCATTAGTAAATATAATTTTTTTATTTTTATTGTTTAATTCTTTGACAATAAAAGATATTTCATCAAAAGTTTTAATGTGTTCAAAACTGTTTGATTTATTTAGGCTTGATTCATATTCAATAATTTCATTTATTGTAGCTGTAGCAGATCCAATTTTTCCAACGACAACACCTGAAGCTAGATTAGCAAATTTGACAGCTTCATCAATATTTTTATTGCATGATAATGCAAAGCCAAGAGAGGCTAAGATTGTATCACCTGCTCCAGTTACATCAAATACTTCAATTGCAACAGTCGGATGTATTCGTAATTCACTATCAAAAATTGCTACACCTTGGTCACTTAAGGTAACAAGAGATACTTCTAAATTGCATTGCTGTTTAAGAATTTTAATGGCCTGAGTAAGGCTATGATCATCTACTATATTAATATTTGTTGCCTCACAAGCTTCTTTTTTATTAGGAGTGAGTAGGTAGGCCCCTCTATATTTTGAGTAATTCAGTCCCTTAGGGTCGACTAATAATTTTTTCTTTTTTTTATTGGCAATAGAAATTAGTGACTGGGTTAGTCCAAAAGTTAGTAAACCTTTGCCATAATCTGAAAGGAGAATCACATCATAGTTATCCACGATACCAATAAAAAATTCAATAATAGTTGCTTCTGAATTACTATTAATCTCATCAGTGCTTTCTCGATCATATCGAACCACTTGTTGTTGTGCAGCAATTATTCTACTTTTCTTACTAGTGATTCGATCTTTTTGAGTAATTAAGTACTGAGTGTCTACATTAATTTTCTTTAGCAATACTTTAAGTTCCTCAGATGCCTCACATTCACCTATGACACTAATAACATCAACCTTTGCCCCTAAAGCATTTAGATTGTTAATGACATTGCCAGCACCACCTAGAACAGAAGTTTCACTAGAAACATTAATTACTTGTACTGGAGCTTCTGGAGATATTCGCTCACATGATCCCCAAAGGTAGTGGTCTATCATCAAATCACCAATAACTAAAATTTTAGGAGTGCTGTTTTTTAAATCAATCATAAAATTTCAGTACCATGAGAGCGTAAAATTTCAGGTATGTAGGCTTTGATTCCCATCTCTAAAGAGAAATTAGGCTTAAAACCTAATTTTTCTCTGGTACTCGTAATATCAGCTTGAGTATTTGTTTGATAGCCATTGTATGGGTTTGTAAAATACTCTGTACCAAGGTCAGTATCTAATTCTTTTTGTAAAATATCAGAAATTTCTTGGAAGTTTCTTGGTATTCCTGTTCCCACGTTGAAAGTACCATTTTGACTGGAAGAGCAAGCTTTTATATTAGCTTGTATTACGTCATCAATATATATAAAGTCACGTGATATTCGATTTGAGTCCTCAAATAAACGAGGTGACTTACCATCAAGAATTTGATGACCCAATTGAATTACCATTGATGCAGTTGAAGATTTGAAGTATTCTTTTGGTCCATAAACATTAAAAAACCTCAAACCAATTATTTTCATGTGTGGGTTTTCTGTCAAATAACGAATAGCGATTTGATCCATTAATAACTTACTAAAGCCATAAGGGTTTTCGGGACTTTCATTGCCTACGATTTGAGGTGAAACTTGGCTTCCATAGGTTGCGGCTGAACTGGCATATATTATTGTTGCCTTGTCTTTTTTAGCCTTACTAAGAAAGTAATAAAAAGAATTAACATTAGTCTTCATAATAATTTCCTGATCATAAACTCTTGTATCGGAAATTGCAGCATGGTGAAAAATGAAGTCAAATATATATTCTTCAAGTAAATCTAGATCATCTTTCTTATTTATATTCCCACAAATTACATCACCCTTAAAGCCAATTAAATTTTTATAATGACCAAAACTATATAAATTTCCATTAGAAAATTTTTGTTCACTTCTAAAGCAGTCAAATATTACTATATGAGACTCAGGATAATATTTTTGAAAATAAAATGCAAGATTACTTCCAATAAATCCTGCACCACCAGTGATTAATATTGTTTTGTAATTAAAGTCAATATTATTATAAACCATCATTATTAATTTGTTAAATGACTAGATTTCATATGATAAACGATATCCTGTTTAAAATTAAACATTCATTAAGTCAAGGGTTAGTATAATCATTTCAAATTGACAGATTTAATGTAAGTATGGAATTCAGTAAAGTTTTTTTTAGATTAAGATCTAACCGCAAAATGACTAAAGAGGATGCATCATTAAAAAAACTCTGGAATCATCTTACGAATCATCGTAAAAAACAATTTTTTATGTTGATAATTTTAATGTTTGTTGCATCAACATTAGAGGTTGTAAGTGTTGGGGCGATATTACCATTTCTTGGAGCATTAACTGCACCAGATCAAGTATTTCAGCACCATTTAATGCAGCCATTGATTAATGTTTTGGAATTGAGTACACCTGATCAACTTATATTACCATTAACTGTATTATTTATATCTGCAGCTATTCTAGCAGGCTCAATACGCCTTCTTTTACTTTACGCAGTTACTAGATTGTCCTATGCGACAGGGGCAGATCTTAGTATTAAAATTTATAATCTAACTCTCTATCAAGAATATGCAATTCATGTATCACGAAATAGTAGTGAAGTAATTAATGGCATTATTGCAAAAACTACTACCGTAATTGGATCAGTAATAATGCCAATTGTGAATCTTATTAGTTCAACCATCCTAATTATAAGCATTATGTTAGCTTTATTTATAATTGATACAACTGTAGCTTTATCAGCATTTATTGGTTTTGGCCTTCTATATTATGGAATTATTAGATTTACTGGAATACAGCTAAAGGAAAATAGTGAGACTATTGCTAAGCAATCCACTCAGATGATAAAGTCACTTCAAGAAGGTTTGGGAGGTATTCGTGATGTTCTTATTGACGGAAGCCAAGCTTTTTATTCTAATCTTTATCGAAGCGCTGACCTTCCACTCCGTCGAGCATCTGGTAATAACGCATTTATTGGTGCTGGTCCTAGGTATGTATTAGAGGCACTAGGTATGACTTTAATTGCTGCACTTGCGTTTTTTATGAGCGAGAAAGAAGGCGGTATTGCAACAGCAATACCTGTACTAGGAGCATTGGCTCTTGGCGCTCAGAGACTTCTTCCAGCACTTCAGCAAGCTTATGCTTCGTTTAGTGCAATATTAGGCGTAGAAGCCTCTCTTAAAGATGTTTTGGCTCTTTTAGATCAACCAATGCCAGAGTATGTAAATCAACCATTTCCAGCTCCAATTTTATTTGAAAAAGAAATAAAATTAACAAACCTTAGTTTCAGATATACAAAAGACTCCCCTCTGGTTCTAGAGAATATTAATCTATCTATTCTTAAGGGTGAGCGAATAGGGTTTATAGGAGTCACTGGAAGTGGAAAAAGCACATTAATAGATATAATTATGGGGCTGCTTTCACCAACTAATGGTAAATTGACAATTGACCAAAAAATACTCTCTCGGGAAAACCAAAGATCATGGCAAGTCCGTATTGCTCATGTTCCACAAAATATTTACCTTTCAGATAGCACAATAGAAGAGAATATTGCCTTTGGAATTCCAGTTAATGAGATTGATCATAAGCGAGTAAAAGAAGCCGCTAAGCAGGCTCAAATTGCAGATATGATTGATAGTTCAAAGAATGGCTATCAAACTCTTGTTGGAGAGCGAGGAGTTCGACTTTCTGGTGGGCAACGTCAAAGAATTAGTATTGCCAGGGCATTATATAAAAAAGCAGATGTACTAATATTTGATGAGGCCACTAGCTCTTTAGATACTGAAACTGAAGAAGTAGTAATGAGTGCAATTGATAAATTGGGCGAAAACTTAACCATCTTGATTATTGCTCATAGAGTAACGACATTGAAGGGGTGTGATAGAATAGTAAAATTGGATAAAGATAATAAAATTCATATAGGAATATATAAAGATTTAGTAAATATTTCTAACTAATAAGATAGGTTTTGAATTATGAAAGTCTTAAAAAAAATGAATCCAATAATTAATTAAAAAAATGAATTCTATACTTAAACTAATAGGAAGAAAAAAATATCTCTTTCAATCAGATTTAGTTAATTTCAGCTCTCAATTAACTAAATCAGTCCAGACATCCTCTTTTTTGATAATTGGTGCAGCAGGCTCAATTGGTCAGGCAGTAGTTAAAGAGGTTTTCAAGAGAAATCCCAAAAAACTTCATATTGTGGATATTAGTGAAAACAATCTTACTGAGCTTATTAGAGATATTAGGAGTTCATTTGGTTACATTAAAGGTGATTTTAAAAGCTTTGCGTTGGATATAGGTTCAATAGAATACGATGCTTTTATTAAATCTGATGGAAATTATGATTACGTATTAAACCTTTCGGCTTTAAAGCATGTTCGTAGCGAAGAAGACCCGTTTACTCTCATGAGAATGATTGATGTAAATATTTTTAATACCAATAAAACAATAAGACAATCTATTGAAAATGGTACAAAAAAATATTTTTGTGTTAGTACCGATAAAGCTGCCAATCCAGTTAATATGATGGGAGCAAGTAAGCGAATTATGGAGATGTTTTTAATGCGTAAATCTTTAGAAATCAGCATTTCAACAGCGAGATTTGCTAACGTTGCTTTTAGTGATGGTTCATTGCTGCATAGTTTTAATAAAAGAATTGAAAAGAGACAGCCAATTGCAGCGCCTCATGATGTTAAGCGTTATTTTGTAACACAACAAGAAAGTGGAGAGCTTTGTTTGATGAGTTGTATTTTTGGTGAAAATAGAGATATATTTTTCCCAAAACTTAGTAAATCTTTACACTTAGTATCTTTTGCAGATATTGCAGTTAAATATTTAAAAGATAAGGGATATGAGCCGTATCTTTGTAATACAGAAAATGAAGCTAGAAAATTAATTAAAACTCTTCCTGAAGAGGGAAAGTGGCCTTGTTTATTCACATCGAGTGACACAACTGGTGAGAAAGGCTTTGAAGAGTTTTATACTGACAAAGAAGTGCTCGATATGAATCGATTTGAAAATTTTGGAGTGATAAAAAATACACCATCATATGACAATGACCAATTAAATAATTTTGAAGATGCTATTTACCAAATTAAGTCTAACATGAGTTGGAGTAAAAAATCAATAGTAGATGAGTTCTTTAAAATCATTCCTGAATTTGGCTACAATGATAATGGTAAGTATCTTAATGGCAAGATGTAATGTTTAAAGATGTTATTAATTTAATTCAAGATTCCTACAAAACTAAAGAGTTTATTCCTTTACATGAGCCAAGATTTATAGGTAACGAGAAGAAGTATTTAAATGAGTGCATTGATTCTACATTTGTATCATCAGTGGGCAAGTTTGTAGATAAATTTGAAGAGAAAATTGCTAGTTATACTGGTACTAAGTATTCTGTAGCAACTAGCAATGGAACTTCGGCATTGCACATAGCATTATTATTGGCTAATGTAGAATACAATGATGAAGTAATTACACAGCCACTTACCTTTGTTGCAACTTGTAACGCTATAAGTTACTGTGGTGCGCAACCTGTATTTGTTGATGTTGATAAAGATACGATGGGACTGTCACCATATGCATTGAAAGAATTTCTTGAAAAGAATACATCAGTCAAAAATCAACAGTGTGTAAATAAAAAAACAGGAAAAGTGATTAAAGCATGCGTACCTATGCATACTTTTGGACATCCATGTAGAATTGATGAAATTAAGGTTATCTGTGATAAATATAATATATTTCTAATCGAAGATGCTGCAGAAAGTGTTGGAAGTTTTTATAAAGATAAGCATACTGGTAATTTTGGACACGTCGGTGTGATGAGCTTTAATGGAAATAAGATTATTACTTCTGGCGGTGGTGGATGTATTGTTACTAATGATAAAATGCTTGCAAGCAAAGCTAAACACTTAACAACAACTGCAAAAGTGCCACATAAGTGGGATTTTTATCATGACATGGTCGGTTATAACTATCGTATGCCCAACCTAAATGCCGCCTTACTAGTTGCACAATTAGAAAGTTTGGATAATTTTTTAGATAAAAAACGTAAATTAGCAGGCACTTATGAAGAATTCTTTAAAACTGTTGACTACGTGTTTGTTAAAGAGCCGGTAAAATGTAAATCAAACTATTGGCTAAATTCTATTATTCTTAAAAACAAATATCAGCGAGATGAATTTCTAAATGAAACAAACTCACAAGGAGTAATGACACGCCCAATTTGGACATTAATGAATAAATTACCAATGTTTAAACACATACAATGTGACGATTTAAAAAATTCAAAATGGCTAGAAGATCGTGTTGTTAATATACCTAGCAGTGTAATATTATGAATGATATTATTTTAATTGGTGGTGGTGGACATTGTAAAGCAGTTATTGATGTTATTGAGCAGGAAGGTCGATTTAAAATCATAGGAATAGTTGATAAATTAGAACTTCTAGGTTCTAAAGTTCTTGGATATTCTGTCATTGGTAATGATGCTGATTTAGATAATTTGGCTAAAAAATATAAATATGCTTTGATAACGGCGGGTCAAATTAAATCTCCACTTCTGAGGATAAAGTTATTTAAGTTAGCCGAAAATTCTGGGTTTATCTTGGCAAGTATTATTTCACCGAGGGCTTACATTTCAAAGTATGCGATTGTTGGAAGGGGAACAATAATAATGCATGATGCATTAATAAATGCTAATGCTCAGATTGGTGAAAATTGTATTATTAATTCAAAAACATTGATTGAACATGATTGTGTAATATCGAATCATTGTCATATTTCTACAAATACTACTATCAATGGGGGGGTAGTAGTCAAATCTGGTTGTTTTATTGGAAGTGGAGTAACAACTAAAGAGTCAATCACAATAACTGAGAATAGCTTTGTTAAGGCGGGGAGTTTGCTGAGATGAGCGTATTTATTATTGCAGAAGCCGGTGTTAATCATAATGGATCAATCTATTTAGCAAAAAAATTAATTGATGTAGCTGTCAATTCTGGCGCTGATGCTGTCAAATTTCAAACTTTCAAAGCTGAGCGCTTAGTTTCAAAAAATACTCAAAAGGCTATTTATCAAAAACAAAATACTGATGCATCTGAATCACAGTTTGATATGATAAAAAAACTTGAGCTTGATGCGGTGTCCCATAAAAAGCTCATGGTTTATTGTCAGAAAAAAGACATAATGTTTTTATCTTCCCCATTTGACCGAGAAAGTATTGATTTGCTTCATGATTTAGGATTGCAAATTTTTAAAATAGCTAGTGGAGAAATTACTAATCTACCATTTTTGAGATATATTGGCGCATTAAGTAAACGAGTTATATTATCTTCAGGCATGTCTGATCTTGAAGAAGTCAGAGAAGCATTAACCATTCTGATTAATGCTGGAACACCTAAAGATAATATTACAGTATTGCACGCGAATACAATGTACCCAACGCCAATGGAGGATGTAAATTTGAATGCAATGCTAACAATACAAAAAGAATTTGGAATTAGTGTTGGATATAGTGATCATACAATTGGTATTGAGATTGATATTGCTGCTGTTGCAATGGGTGCAAGCATGATAGAAAAGCACTTTACTTTAGATAAATCTATGGAAGGTCCAGATCATAAGGCTTCACTTGAGCCAGATGAACTTACAGCAATGGTAAGTGCAATTAGAAATACTGAAAAAGCATTAGGAAGTAGTCAGAAAAAGCCATCACCAAGTGAAAGTAAAAATATTGAAGTTATCAGAAAGTCTATCGTTGCAAGTCAAGATATTAAGAAAAGTGAGCCATTAACCATAAAAAATATTACCATTAAAAGACCAGGAAATGGAATTAGTCCGATGAGATGGGATGACGTTATTGGAACAGTTGCAACTAAAGATTACAAAATGGACGACTTGATATAATTATCAACTGTCATAATAGCTATTCATATAGCCAAATTAGCTTAAAGTGCCATTGTAAGAATTTTTTTTAGTTTTTTAATATTTAAGGAAAGTAGTTAAAAGAAATGAGAAAAATCTGTGTTGTTACCGGTACTAGAGCTGAATATGGCTTACTTTATTGGTTAATGAAAGAAATTGATGCTGATAAAAGTTTAGAGCTTCAAATTATTGCTACTGGCATGCATTTATCTGAAGAATTTGGCAATACCTATCAGCAAATTGAAAAAGATGGCTTTACTATTGATAAAAAAATAGACATTACGCTATCATCTGATACTGAATGTTCAATTAGTAAGTCTATGGGCTTAGGAATGATTGGATTTTCAGATGCTTTTAGTCTTTTAAAGCCTGATTTAATAGTAGTTTTAGGGGATCGTTTTGAAATTTTTTCAGCCGCAAGCGTAGCAATGATTTCTCGCATTCCCATAGCACATCTTCATGGCGGCGAGGCTACAGAGGGTTTGATAGATGAACCAATTAGACATTCAATAACTAAAATGAGCCACTTCCATTTCACAGCTACCAATGAGTACAGAAATAGAGTTATCCAGCTAGGGGAACAGCCAGATAGGGTTTATAATGTGGGCGGCTTGGGGGTTGATAGTATTAATAAATTAAAGTTATTAAATAAAGATAACTTCGAGAAAGCTATTGGTTTTAATCTTGGAAAAAAAAATATTTTAGTAACTTTTCATCCAGTTACACTTGAAGATTCTACATCAAAGATTCAATTCAATGAATTATTAGAGTCTATTGGGAAATTAAAAAATACAAAAATAATCTTTACAAAAGCCAATAGTGATACTGATGGAAGAATTATAAACACAATGATAGATGAGTACGTTGACAAGCATCAAAATACCATCGCATTTAAATCAATGGGACAGCGGAATTATCTTAGTGCCCTTCAGTTTGTAGATGCTGTTGTTGGAAACAGCTCAAGTGGTTTACTTGAAGCACCAAGCTTTAAGGTTGGTACTATTAATATAGGTGATAGACAAAAAGGGCGAATTAAGGCTACAAGTGTTATTACCTGTCTACCAAATAAAAGTAGTATTAATGCAGCATTTAAAGAGTTGTATTCTAAACAGTTTCAAAATATTATATGTAGTGTTGAAAATCCTTATGGGAAAGGTGGAGCAAGTAAGACGATTGTAAAAATCATAAAAGATATAAGATTGGATAATATTATTAAAAAATCCTTTTATGATCTTAAGGTTACTCGATCATGAGAGTTGTTTTTGTAGGCACTGTTGAGTTTTCATTGCGAACTCTTGAGGAATTAATTAGCTTGGATGTAAACATAGTCGGGGTTTGTACTAAAAAATCTTCAGTGTTAAATAGTGACTTTGCTGATTTAGTGCCAGTATGCGAAACAAATTTAATACCCTATTTGTATGTAGACAATATAAATTCAGAAAAAAGTATTGAGTGGATTGAAAAATTAAGTCCAGATGTAATTTTTTGCTTTGGATGGTCTTCATTATTAAAAGAAAGTGTTTTAAATATTGCCCCGATGGGCGTTGTTGGCTACCATCCTTCAAAATTGCCAAAGAATAGAGGAAGGCATCCATTAATATGGGCGATTGTATTAGGTCTAGAAAATAGCGCGTCAACTTTTTTCTTTATGGACAAAAATGCTGATAGTGGCGATATTTTATCCCAAGTTGATTTTGATATTTCATATCAAGATGATGCACAAAGTGTTTATAAACGAATGGTAAGCGTGGCTTTATCTCAGATAAAGAAATTTATTCCTATTTTGCAAAATGGGGCGTATTCAAAAATAAAGCAAAATAGTAAAAATTCAAATATCTGGAGAAAACGTAATAAATTAGATGGATTAATTGATTTTCGTATGAATAGTAGGTCTATATATAACTTAACTAGAGCTCTCAATAAGCCATATATTGGGGCGCATATAAATTACAATAAAAAGAGCTTTTCCGTATGGAGCGTTAAAGAAATTAACAATCCTGACCAAAATATTGAACCTGGAAAAGTGCTAAAAACTAATGGAAGAGTATTCATGGTAAAAACTTATGATGGAGCAATAGAGGTGGTTGATCATGATTTTGAAATAATACCAAAAGTTGGAGAGTATTTATGAATAAAATTTTAGTTGTGGCAGTTCATCCAGATGATGAAACGCTTGGTTGCGGAGGAACACTATTAAAGCATAAGGCTAATGGAGATGAAATTCATTGGCTTATTGCAACCAGCATTAAGGAGTCAGAAGGTTTTCATAAGTCTTTAGTGAAAAAAAGAGAGGATGAGATTGAATCAGTCAAAAAGTTATTCAATTTTGATTCAGTTAACAGGCTTGGTTTGTCGACCACAAAAGTAGATGAATATGGAATAAGTGAACTAATTAAAAAAATTTCATCTGTTATTAACAAAGTACAACCAAATATTATTTATCTTCCTTTTAAGGGCGATGTACATAGTGATCATAAGTATGTATTTGATGCGGCGTATAGTTGCACAAAGATTTTTCGTTATCCATTTATTAAGAAAATCTATATGATGGAGACTTTGAGTGAAACAGAGTTTTCTATTAGCACCAAAGATGATTATTTTTTACCAAATGTCTTTGTCGATATAAGTAAATATATAGATAAAAAAATTGAACTAATGAATTTGTATGAAGGTGAAACTAATAAACATCCATTTCCTAGAAGTGAGAGAAATATTAGAGCTTTAGCAACATATAGAGGCGCAACATCTGGCTGTGATTATTCTGAGAGTTTTATGCTACTTAAAGAAATTATATGAATAAAGCCTGCAAAAAAATTATTCGTCTATAATTTGCTGTAATGTAATTCACAACTATAATTCCTTTTGACCTCAAAAAACGTTTTAAAAAAATATAATCTACCTAAAAAAGTTGAGTTTTGTAACGAGTGTACTACTTCTAACCAGCGACCAAGAATTACATTCGATAAAAGTGGAGTTTGTAGTGCTTGCAACTTTGCAATATATAAGCAAAAGGAAATTAACTGGAATCAGAGAGAAAAAGAGCTTATTTCTTTACTAGACAAGCATAGAAAGAATGATGGATCTTATGATGTTTTAGTTCCGGTAAGTGGTGGAAAAGATGGTGGCTTTGTTGCACATATGCTGAAATATAAATATGGAATGAACCCTTTAACAGTTACGTGGTCTCCGTCAATCTATACCGATATTGGAAGGAAAAATTTAGATAATTTTATTAATATTGGTGGATTTGATCATATTCTTGGGTCAGTCAATGGAAAGGTTCATCGCAAAATGGCTAGAAACTCATTTTTGAAAATGGGAGATAATTTTTTACCATTTATTTACGGACAGGCTAATTTCCCTATAAAAATGGCTGTTCAACATAATATTTCTTTAGTTATGTATGGTGAAAATGGAGAAGTTGAATATGGTGGAGATATGACGCTTGCCAATTCACCTGTTAAAGATTTATCACATTATGATGATCTTTTTTTCTCAAATATGTCGCCTAAAGATTGGGAAAAAGAAGGGTTATCTATTTCTGATATTGCACCATACCTGGGCCCCTCCAAGGCCGAGTTAAAAGGAAATAATACTGAAATTCATTTTTTTGGTTATTATCATTTTTGGGATCCTCAAGAGTGTTTTTATTATTGTGTAGAAAATACAGGCTTTCAAGTGAATGATTCTAGATCAGAGGGAACTTATTCAAAGTATGCTAGTCTTGATGATCAAACAGATTGGCTTCACTACTTTTTAGCTTTTATAAAATTTGGTATTGGAAGGACTACAAGTGATTCTGCGCATGAGATACGTGATGGTAAGATTACTAGAGAAGAGGGCGCAAGGCTTGTCAAAAAATTTGATGGAGAGATTTCAAAAAAATATTTTGAAATTACACTTGATTATTTAAACATAACAGAAGAAGAGTTTTGGGAAGTAGTTGATAGCTGGAGGTCTCCTCATATATGGGAAAAAGATGAAGATTCACAATGGATCTTAAAACATGCAGTATGGATGAAAAAAGAATGAATGCGTAACATTCGTATCATAGCTAAATTAGAAATAAAGGGTTCAAATTTAGTGAAAGGTTATCAATTTGAAGGTTTAAGAAAAATTGGTAACCCAAGTGACTTTGTTTTGAAATACTATTTGCAGGGTGCAGATGAGATTTTTTGCGATGACATAGTCGCGAGCTTATATGAGAGAAATAGTCTATTAGATATTATTGATGCATCTACGAATGATGTTTTTATTCCTATTACAGTTGGAGGAGGAATACGTAGTATTGAGGATGTAACATCTGCACTGAATGCTGGAGCTGATAAAGTTTCTATCAATACAGCTGCAATAAAAAACCCAAGCTTGATTAAAGAGATTTCAGAAAAATTTGGGAGCTCATGTACGGTTTTGTCTATTCAGGCGAAATCTAAAAACCAAGGTTGGGAGGCATATTATGATAATGGGCGTGAACCTAGCGGTTTTGATGTTGTTGAATGGGCTGTAAAAGCTCAAGATTTAGGTGTAGGTGAAATCTTTTTGACTTCTGTTGATAAAGAAGGTACTGCAAAAGGTTTGGATATAGAGCTCATAAATGCAGTAAGCAGTGTTGTTTCTGTGCCAGTTGTTGCTTCTGGGGGTGCCGGTAGCTGTAAAGATATTGAATCTGCAGTTAAAGATGGAGGTGCAGATGCTATAGCATTAGCTCATGTTTTGCACTATGAAAAATTGTCAATTAATCAAATTAGGGATTATTTAATAGAAAAAAATATACCTGTAAGAAAATTAAGTGAATTTGAGGCCTAGGATGAGTGATGTTGTAATAGTTGATTATGGGCATGGAAATCTAAAGAGTGTCCAAAGAAGTTTTAAAGAAATTGGAAAGAAAACAATATTGAGCTCTAATCCATCTATAATTTCTAGTGCTAATCGACTTGTTCTTCCAGGTGTTGGATCTTTTGGTTCTGGTATGCAACATTTGGAAGATTATGGGCTTGTTGATGCATTGCATAGTTTTGTAGAAAAAGGCAACCCATTATTAGGTATTTGTTTAGGTATGCAAATGTTATTTAGTAATGGAACTGAACATGGTAAATTTAAAGGCTTAGGAATAATCCCTGGAGATGTAATCAAAATTATTGAAAAATCTGAAAATGGAAATATTAGAAAAATACCTCATATTGGTTGGAGTGCCTTAACAACTTTAGGCTGCCAATCTGATTGGGAGAATAGCTGTCTAAAAAACATAAAACAAGGCGATTACATGTATTTTGTGCATTCATACATGGCCGTTCTAGAAAGCAATAAATATCTACTATCTCAATGCAATGACGAAGGTTTGTTGATACCCGCAGCTGTTAAAAAAGATAATATTACTGGACTTCAATTTCACCCTGAAAAAAGTGGAAGGGCTGGATTACAGATTCTGAGTAACTTTTCAAATTCATAATACCATGAATGTAAAAAAAATAACAATTCTAGAAAGTGATACTATAGGAACGGCCTTAAAGGTAATCAATGATGGGAATAAACAAATAGCTCTGGTTACAGATGATTGTAATACTTTTTTAGGCACATTAAGCGATGGTGATATTCGACGAGGACTTCTGAATTCAAATGATGTAAATACTTCAGTATCAGCTTTATATAACAAAAAATCAATAAGTGCTCTTGCAGGAACCTCTCATAGTGTTTTAAATAAAATCAGTGAAACATTCAAGGGAATAGACCAGGTAGATAAAATTCCTCTTGTTGATAGCAAAGGTAAGTTGGTTGGTATTTATTTCACTACAAAGTCTAAATATCATGAAAAACATACCAACACTGTAGTACTAATGGTGGGTGGCATTGGTTCACGTTTAAAGCCTTTAACAGATACTACTCCAAAACCTATGCTTAATGTTGGAGGGAAGCCAATACTACAAACTATTATTAAGGGTTTTGCCGATAATAATTTTACTAATATTACAATGTGTCTTGGCTATAAATCGAATGTAATACAAGATTACTTTCAAGATGGTAATGATTTTGGTGTAAATATAGACTATATAGTCGAAGAACAAAGGATGGGTACGGCTGGTGCCTTGACATTATTAAAAAAGAATTTGGACAAACCATTTTTCGTTATGAATGGTGATTTACTTACTAATATTAATTTTGAAACAATGTTAGATTTTCATAAATCTAATAAGTCTAAGGCCACTATGTGTGTTCGTGAGTATGATATTGAAGTTCCATATGGAGTTGTTAATATAGATAGTAAAAAAATTATTTCAATTGAAGAAAAGCCAATCCATAGTTTTTTTGTAAATGCTGGAATATATTTATTGGAGCCAGATTGTATTGGCTTAATTCCAAAGAATAAATTTTATGATATGCCTTCATTATTTGAAGAGCTAATCAAGAACAATAAAAAGATAATTTCTTTTCCATTGAAGGAATATTGGTTAGATATTGGTAAAACATCGGATTATGAAAGGGCTAATTTAGAATTCAATAACTTTTTTTAATGTATAAAAATAATACATTTTTAGCAATTATTCCTGCAAGAGGTGGAAGTAAAAGGCTCCCAAGAAAGAATGTGCTCAATTTAAATGGGATGCCTTTATTGACCTGGAGTATTAACTCTGGACTAAAAAGTAAATATATAGATAAAGTTGTTGTTAGCAGTGATGATAAAGAGATACTCAATATTTCACACGACTGTGGGGCAGACATTATCAAAAGACCAGATAATCTTGCAGATGATTTCGCATCAACTTTTGATGCTATCAAACATACTATAGAAAACATAGAAAAATACGATTATGTTGTATTATTACAAGCCACAAGCCCACTTAGAACAGAAGATCACATAGATGAAGCTATAGAGCTATTAGCAAATAAAAATGCCAGTGCAGTGGTAAGTTTGTGTGAATTGGATCATAGCCTATTATGGTCAAATGTAATAGATGAGAGCTTTTCCATGAAAGGTTTTTTAAAAGAAGGGGTTTTAAATAATCGAAGCCAAGACCTGGAAAAGCAATATAGAATTAATGGCGCTATTTATATATCTAGAACAGATGAATTATTAAAAGAAAAGACTTTTTTTTTAAAGGATAATATTTTTGCTTATATTATGGATAGAAAAAGCTCTATAGATATCGATGAAGAAATAGATTTTAAGATTGCTGAAGTATTTTTGAAAGATTTAAAATGAGCGTAATATATATTCTAACTAATACTTATTTTAATAATAGAGATAAAGATAGGTTTGGTATTGATTTTTTCATAAGTAAAAAATTCAAAGTCGTGGTAATTGATGTTCAAGACTTTACTAACCCAGAACTAATATTTACTAAACGATCTGTTTACAAAGAAGAAAGCAATTTATTTGTAGTTAGATGCTCTAAATTTACTGATTTTAAGAAAACAATTAAACTCCATGGTATCGGGATTGCCATAATATTTTTAAGTGAAAATATACAGTCTACTAAAATTATAAGGCACTTGAAATTAAACAAAATAAAAATAGGAGAGGTTCATGCGGGAATGATACCTTCATATGCCAATACAACATTAACTGCAAAAAAAATATTTACCAAGCATAAAGAATTAGGATTTAAAAATTTTTTATTGTTGGTATATCGTAGAATTTATGCAAAGATTTTTATTCCTAAAGTCTATGATTTTTTAATTACTTCTAATTATGAAACGAGTGTTAAAAATTATAATATTGTGAGGCCAAAGTCAATTATTGAAGCTCATTGTATGGATTATGACTTAAAATTAAAACATAGGAATGAGAAGAGTTTAATAGAAAAAAAGTATGTTGTTTTTTTAGATCAGGATCTTTTAAATCATAGTGACTTTGTTAGAATGAATAAGTCTTTAAATATATCAAGTGAGAAGTATTATGGTGAACTAAATAATTTTTTTATGATGATAGAAAAAAAATTGAATTATCAGGTAGTTATAGCAGCTCACCCTAGAGTAAATATAAAAAACTATAAAAAATTATATAATAATAGAGAGGTCATCCAGGCAAAAACTTTGTTACTAATAAAGCATAGTGAGTTCGCTATCACAAACCACAGTACTGCTATAAATTTTGCAGTAATATATGAAAAACCAATAATATTTTTTACAGCTAACGGTTTAATAAATACTGAATTTCATAATTTCACAAAATCATTTTCTCATTTACTGAAACAAAATCTTGTAAACATATCTGATTTAAAAAAATTACCTCGTGACATTGAAATAAATAAAAAATATTATTCTGACTATAAAAAACAATATATTAAAAACAATAATATCGAAATGTTAATTTGGGAAATATTTTATGAGGAATATTTAAAGAAACTCGATTGAATAAAAGGTAGTCTAAAAAAAGCTAGAGATTACATTTTAAATTTTAGTATCTATTAACATCTTATATCGTAACTAATTTCTTAGTATAATGCTTTTGAAAGCAAGATAAGATTATTAAATTAATAAGTCATCTGGCTAAAATAGTTCTTAAATTTTAATTAAAGGTTTAAAAAATATGTTTAACAACTCTACTATTCTAATAACTGGTGGAACAGGATCTTTTGGCAAGAAATACACTCAAATGATTCTTGAAAAGTTTAAGCCTAAAAAAATAATTATTTTCTCGAGGGATGAGCTTAAACAGTTCGAAATGCAACAAAGATTTAATGATGACTGTATGCGTTATTTTATTGGTGATGTCAGAGACCTGGATCGTGTTAAGGAGGCTATGGAGGGTGTTGATTATGTAATTCATGCCGCAGCAATGAAACAAGTTCCAGCTGCTGAGTACAACCCCATGGAATGTATTAAAACAAATATATATGGGGCTGAAAATGTCATTAAAGCCGCAATAAAAAATAATGTAAAAAGAATTATTGCACTTTCAACAGATAAAGCTGCTAATCCAATTAATTTATATGGTGCAACAAAACTAGCTTCAGATAAATTATTTATATCTGCTAATAATATGGTTGGAAGTAAAGTGACTAGATTTTCAGTTGTTCGCTATGGTAATGTAGTTGGATCTCGTGGATCTGTAGTGCCGTTTTTTCAAAAATTAATTGCGGAAGGTGCGACTGAGCTTCCAATAACGAATGTTGACATGACACGATTTACAATTACATTGCGTGCAGGTGTTGAATTTGTTTTGAAAAATTTTGAGAGAATGCAAGGTGGTGAAATTTTTATTCCTAAAATTCCTTCTATGTATGTAACAGATCTTGCAAAGGCAATGGCACCTGACTTGGATCAAAAAATTGTTGGTATTCGACCAGGTGAGAAACTACATGAAATAATGTGCCCTTCTGATGACAGTCACTTAACCTTAGAGTTTAAGGATCATTATGTAATTTGTCCTTCAATTCAATTTAATCATGAAGTTAACTTTGTAAAAAATCTTCTTGGAGAAATGGGTAAGGCCGTTAAGCAGGGGTTTGAATATAATTCTGGTACAAATACTGAGTGGCTAAAACCTGTAGAATTTTTACAAATGGTTAATGATGTGGACTTTTCTTAGACTGTGATTCCTTACGGTAGACAAGATATCAATCGAGCTGATATTAATTCAGTAATAGATGTATTGCAATCTGATTTTTTAACGCAAGGCCCAAAGGTTCCTTTGTTTGAAAAGTTACTGTCAGCTTACTGTAATGCTAATCATGGGGTCGCAGTAAATAGTGCTACATCAGCATTACACATAGCATGTTTGGCTCTAGATTTGAAAAAAGGTGATTATTTATGGACTAGTCCTAATTCCTTTGTAGCATCTGCAAATTGTGGCTTGTATTGTGGTGCAAAAGTTGACTTTATAGACATTGATCCAAAAACGTATAATTTATCTGTTATAGAATTAGAAAAAAAATTAATTAAAGCTAAACAAGAAGATAAACTTCCAAAAATTTTGATGCCGGTGCATTTTTCTGGGCAATCTTGTAATATGAAAAGAATATATTCTCTTGGTCAGAAATATGGGTTCAAAATTATTGAAGATGCTTCGCATGCGATTGGGGGTAAGTATTTAGAAAAACCAATTGGAGGATGTCAATATTCTGATATTACTGTTTTTAGTTTTCATCCCGTGAAAATCATAACAACTGCAGAAGGTGGCTTAGCAACCACAAATTCACGAGAATTGGCTGAAAAAATGCAGCTATTTAGGAGTCATGGTATTACTCGTGATTCAAATTTAATGACGAGGGAATCTGAAGGTGATTGGTATTATCAGCAAATTAATTTAGGATTTAATTATCGCATGACTGAACTTCAAGCTGCATTAGGCGTAAGCCAAATGCAAAGGCTTGATGAATTTATTGCCAAGCGTCACATTATTCAGGAAAGGTATGATTCTCTATTAAGTAATTTGCCGGTAGTAAGGCCTTACCAAGATAAAGATAGTTATTCTGCGTTGCATTTGTATCCTATTCAAATAGATTTAGAGAGTGTTGGTAAAAGTCGTAAACATATTTTTAATGAGCTTAGAGAGAGTGGTATTGGTGTAAATGTTCATTATGCTCCAATTCATATGCAGCCATATTATTCTCAGTTTGGATTTAAGGTAGGAGATTTTCCTAATGCAGAATCTTATTACAAAAATACAATAACCCTTCCATTGTTTAGTGGAATGACTCAAAATCAACAAAATGAAGTGATAAAGTGTTTAGAGAAAATTTTAAGATAACCTTGCTAGGGGAAAAAATGAATATAAAAACAGATACAGGAAAATCAAGTAATTTAGAGATAAATAATAGAAGTGAATTCTATAAGCTTTATAAAGAGTCACCAGTAGTACAAGATGAAAAGCTAGATAATCTGGGTCTATTTTTAAGTAGAAGACACCTTTCTAGAATAATGTTTATGCATGAAATGTATCAGAAAATTATTAATGTGAATGGTGTTATTATGGAATTTGGCGTTAGATGGGGTCAGAATTTAGCACTATTTGAAAATTTTAGAGGAATGTATGAGCCTTATAACCATACTAGAAAAATTATTGGTTTTGATACTTTTGAAGGATTTCCGTCAGTAGATAAGAAAGATGGTCAGTCTGACAATGCAAGTGTTGGATCTTATAGTGTAGCCGATGACTATGAATTATATTTAGATCAAGTTTTGGCTTACCATGAAAGTGAATCTCCAATTTCACATTTAAAAAAATATGAACTTGTTAAGGGTGATGCCTCTAAAACCTTAGAAAAATATTTACAACAACATCCAGAGACAATTGTAGCATTAGCTTACTTTGATTTTGACATTTATGAACCTACCAAAAAGTGCCTTGAGTTAATTAAAGGAAGACTATCTAAGGGAAGTATTATTGGTTTTGATGAGTTAAATTTTTCTGAGTTTCCAGGAGAGACTATTGCATTTGATGAAGTTTTAGGTATTCAAAATTATAGAATAGTTCGCTCCCCAATTACACCCCTACCTTCGTATATTATTGTAGAATAAAATCTAATTATTATGATAATTGCTGTAATTCCTGCTAGAGGAGGAAGTAAAAGAATACCACGTAAGAATATTAAATATTTTCATGGCAAACCAATTATTGCATATTCTATTGAAGCAGCCATTAATAGTCGATGTTTTGATAAAGTCATTGTATCAACAGATGACCTAGAAATAGCAGAAATAGCAAAAAAGTATGGTGCAGTTGTGCCATATCTTCGACCGTCGAATATTTCCGATGATTTTACGGGTACGAATGTTGTTGTAAAGAATGTTATAGAGTGGTTTTTGGACCAAGGTACAATAGTTGAATATGCATGTTGTATATATGCAACTGCTCCATTTTTGCAGTTAAAATATATTCAAGAAGGATTTAATAATATTTGTAAAAATAGCTTCGACTTTTCATTTTCAGTAACTACATTTGCATTCCCTGTTCAGCGCTCACTTCGAATCAAAGATATTGGTGTTGAGCCTATTTGGCCAGATTTTATATTACAACGTTCTCAGGATTTAGAGGAGGCATATCATGATGCAGGACAGTTTTATTGGGGCACCTCTGAAGCATTTATAAATGAACATGAGCTTTTTTCATCTGAATCTATTCCTGTAGTGATTCCAAGATACTTAACTCAAGATATTGATACACCAGAAGATTGGACAAGGGCGGAGATTATGTTTAAAGTTTTAAAAGACTTTGAATAAAAAATTAAGCATATTGGAGAATTAAGTAAAATTTGAATGTATTAAAAATGCTCCAGATATATAAAATTTAATTATAAAATATTTAATGAGAAAATGAACATAAGCCATAATCGAGTTTTTATTATTGCCGAAGTGGGGTTGAACCATAATGGTGATTACCAATTAGCTGAAGAATCTATTAAGACTGCTGCCAAGGCAGGTGCTGATGCTGTGAAATTTCAAAATTTTTTAACAGAAGATTTTTTGTCTGATAAAAGTATACTTCATACTTATAAAGATGGTGATAAAGAAATTACAGAGCCATTATTTGACATATGTAAACGATCTGAATTTAAAGTTGAGTGGCTTGCTGACTTAATTAAGCTTTGTGACAAATTAGGTGTTGTATTTTTAAGCACACCAACTTCAGAAAGTGGTGTTGATGATTTAATCTCCCATGGGGTAAAATATATTAAGAATGGTTCAGATTATTTATCTCACATACCACTTCTAAAGTACATGGCATCAAAAGATGCGACAATTATCATTTCTACTGGTATGGCATACCAGGAAGAAATAGATGATGCAGTTAATGCGATTTTATCGATTCAATCTGACAAATCTAAACTGATTATTTTGCATTGTACTAGTAGTTATCCCACTTCTCCAAAAAATGTAAACTTAAGAAAGATAAAAGTCCTTCAGGATCGTTACCAAGTCGCTGTAGGTTTTTCAGATCACACTGAAGGTTGGGAAGCTGCCGTTCAGGCAGTTACTTTAGGTGCACAAGTTATTGAAAAGCATTTTACATTTGATAAAAACCTACCTGGCCCTGACCATTGGTTTAGTTCAGATTTTAGAGAGTTTAAGGAACTGGTTAAGCAAATTCGTTTGGCAGAGAGTCGAATGGGGATGTCGGCGTTAGAGCCTGCTAATAGCGAGTTACAGGTTCGTGATAAGTGGCGGTTGGGATTAGTATGGGATAAGAATATCATAGCAGGAAGTAATATTACGACAAAAGATATTGCAATTAGAAAGCCTGCAACTGGATTACGCCCAAAGGAGTTAGATTTTGTAATTGGGCTTAAAGCAGTAAGAAATTGTAAGAAAGGTGAGTCTGTTTTGAAAAGGGATTATACAATCCAATGACAAATATAAGAAAAAAAACCATACTGGTAACAGGTGGATGTGGATTTATTGGATCACATATAGTTGATCAATTAATTAAAGATGACAATTCAGTGGTTATTCTAGACAACTTGTCTACTGGGTCTATGAATAATCTCAATCCAGATGCTATTTTTTATCAAGGTGATGTAGGTGATGAATATTTTGTTAATAAGATTTTTGAACAACACAAATTTGATTATGTTATTCATGAGTCAACAACAATTAATACAAATGCACTTCATGAGTTACCTCTTCACGACCTAAGAAGTTCAGCTAATTCAACTATTATTCTTGCTGAAAATTGCATTAAATACAATGTTAAAAATTTTATTTTTGCCTCGTCAGTAGCAGTTTATGGTCGACCTAAATCTTTGCCTGCTGATGAAAAAACTCCTATAGCTCCAATTTATTCCTATGGAATTGCTAAATTTACAGCAGAATCTTATTTAGAGTATTTTTATACTTATTATGGTTTGAATTATCAGATCCTAAGATATGCTAATGTTTTTGGACCTAGGCAACCGATTTATGGAGAGGTTGGAGTCATCGCAATATATACAGATAGACTCATTAAGGGAAAAGAGTTGATTATTTTTGGTGATGGGAAGCATCAGCGCGATTATATTTATGTCGATGATGTGGTTGAATTTACTGTTAAATCAATACAATTTAAAACGCCAGCTGTTTACAATATTGGTAGAGGTATTCCTGTGACGGTAAATGAGATTTTCCAAGAATTCCAAGCAAATGATCCACAGCATAAACATGCTGTTCACAAGCCAGAACGATTTGGCGAAATTGGTAATTTTTACAGTAACATTGACTGCGCATTGAAAACTGAGTGGAGCCCTGAAGTTACATTAAAGATTGGTATTAAAAAAACCATAAGCTTTTTTAAAAAGCTATCATGAGTAATCTTCACTTGAGAGATGCTACAATTAATGATGAATTGTTAGTCTTCGAATGGAGAAATATTGATACTCTAGTTGCATTATCATCTAAGAAACAAAAAGTAACCATAAAAGAGCATCAACAATGGTTTAAGAAAAAAATAGTAGACGTAAATTGTAAACTTTTGATAATTCAATTAAATGATAAAAATATAGGATTAATTAGACTGGAATTGGAGCAAGATGCATGCAAAATAACAATTTATCTTATTCCTGGTTATGAGGGACAAGGTTTTGGATATGCAGCTTTATCTCAAGCGATTGATGAGTGTGTATTTGATTGTAAGTCTTATTTGGCAGAAGTTCAAAGTAAGAATATTCCTAGTCAAAAATTATTCCAGAAATTAGGCTTTTTAAAGGCATCTGAAGATGATAATTTTATTTTATTTAATAAGAACAATATATTGATATGACAACAATTTCAGATACTTATAATAAGATGCTTTCCAGTGGTAATGATGATTCTAAGCGCGTAGGGTGGGGTAGTGTAGATAGTCAAGAAAAGCGTTTTGATGTTTTAATAGAAATTGGTGATTTAGACAATAGCTCTATTTTAGATGTAGGTTGTGGCTTAGGTGCATTTGTTGACTATGCTAATAAAACACATTTAAACTTGTTGTATACAGGTACAGATATTAACCTTAATATGATAGAAGGAGCTCAAAAAAGACACTCTGACATGGAGTTTATTCATACAGATATCACATATGATGGGCACGCTCTTAATGATAGAAGATTTGACTATGTTTTTTTATCAGGTGCGCTTAATTTGAGTGCTGATAAACATCATGATATGATTGAAATCATAATGAAAGAAATGTTTGTTTTAGCAAATAAAGGGGTAGCTATTAACTTTCTTAGTGTATTTTCAGATCATTTAACACCAGGTGAGTATTATTGTAATCCTTTAGATATACTTCAAATAGGGCTCTCTATTACGAAAAGAGTAACATTGCGTCATGATTATATGCCTCATGACTTCACTATCTATCTATATAAGTAAATTATGAGAATATTGGCGCGTGTTGATGCTTATTCTAATATCGCCTTAGGACATCTTAATAGATGTATTAACTTGGCTGTTAGCTTGGAAAAACATGGACATATTGTAAGTTTTCTTAGTTACAACGATTCTACTGCTCAAGCAATATTAAGTAAGACGCATTTTGAATACAAACTAATACCTTTCAAGATAAATGATAAACAAAGTAAGGATGAAGAATTATCACAGTTAGAAATATTATCAGATTCGATAGATTTGCTCATGGTTGATTCATATAATGTTGATCAGCACTTCTTTGATTTTTTAAATAACTGTTTTCCTACGGTAGGTTATTTAGATGATTTGAGTTTGGATTTTGACGTAGATTTTGTAATAAATCCATCTTGCAAAGTGACAGAAAGTGACTATATAGCAAAAAAAGTATTATGTGGATTACAATATGTGATTTTGGGTGATGAATTTAGAGTTGGGCGCAAAGAAGCACTTAGCACAAAAAAATGCTCGATCTTGATAACAATGGGTGGGATTGATCATTATAACTTGTCTTCTCGAGTTATTCCTATATTAGAGAAAATATCCTCAGATATTGAAGTGAATATTGTTATTGGTCCATATTATGAAAATATTGAGCTAATAAGGGCTGCTGTTAAAAAAAGTTGTTTGACGATTAATATTTTTGAGAATGTTTCTAATCTTGCTCCTATTATTTTAAGAAGTAATCTTGCAATAACTGCTGGTGGATTTACTACATATGAATTGGCAGCAATGTCGACCCCATCTGTTGGTATAGCATTGTGGGAAAATCAGAATAGCAATATAGAGTGTTTGTCTAATCAAGATGCATTAATACCTCTTTACTATTCTCAAGATTATATGTTTGAACAAAAACTAGCCAATGCACTTTTTAGATTAGTAAATAATAAAGATTTACTCATTGATATATCAGAAAAAGCAAGAAATGCTATTGATGGTAATGGGGCAGACAGGATAAGCCAAGAAATTACAAAATATTATGAATAAAGATAACCCTATTATTTTAAGTGCGCATCAGCCTGTATATTTACCATGGATAGGGCTATTCCATAAAATAGCTTTGGCTGATATTTTTTGCGTGTTTGATATTGTCCAATATCAGCGTAAAGATTTCAATAATAGAAATAAAATAAAAACCTCTGCAGGGGCTTTATGGCTGACTGTGCCTGTTAAGTCAAGTGGTAGACTAGATTCTATTATTACAGATATTGAAATAATCAACGATGGGTGGCAAAAAAAACACTTAAAATCGATTGAACTTAATTATAAAAAAACACCTTACTTTGAACAATATTTTTTTGGTCTAAGAAAAATATTAGATACTCCTTATCAATATTTGGTAGATTTAAACTTTGATATACTGGTTTATGTATTGAATGTGCTGGATATTGATACAAAGATTCTTAAAGCAAGTGACTATTCTTTTGTAGGCACTAAGTCAGAATTAGTTTTAGATATGTGTTCTCAACTTGATGCTGATATCTATATATTTGGCGAGAATGGAATAGACTACGCAGATGTTGATGTATTCAAAAGTAAAGGCGTGTATCCTTATTTTCAATCATACAACCATCCGGTGTATAAACAAATAAAAGGCGATTTTGAGCCTTTTATGAGTGTACTAGATTTAATATTTAATCAAGGCAAGGACAGTAAAGAAATTATAATGAGCAATAACATAAACAGATTTAATCTTATAAATTAACTTTTTAGAATGAAAAATATAAATAGTACAGTTGTGATCTTTGCGGCGCATCCCGATGATGAGGTGTTGGGCTGTGGTGGCACAATAGCAAAACTGACGCAACAAGGATCAAGGGTTCATGTTGTATTTTTGGCTGATGGAGAGTCTTCTAGAGATGACATTATAGGTATAGATAATCTTATTCTACAAAGAAAGAAAAATGCAAGTGATGCGCTTAAAGTTCTAGGATGTACTTCTGTAGATTTTTTGGATTGTCCCGATAACCGACTTGATTCATTAGATCTTTTAGATATTGTTAAAAAAATAGAAGGTTTTATTAAGACTTATAAGCCCATTAAGGTTTTTACTCATTATGCGCATGATTTAAATATAGATCATCAGATTACGCATAAAGCAGTAGTCACTGCATGTAGACCACAACCAGGGTTTTGTGTTAAAGAGTTACTATTTTTTGAAGTGCCTTCATCTTCTGAGTGGGGTTTGTTCAAAACGTTCTCACCTAATTACTTTGAAGATATTTCAGATACTTTGTCGTTAAAGATTGATGCATTAAATATTTACAAAAATGAGCTACAGCCATTTCCACATCCTAGGTCTATTAAAGCAGTTGAGTCTTTGGCTTATTATAGAGGTGCGTCATCTGGGTGCAAGGCTGCAGAGGCTTTTATAATTGGACGTAAGGTAAATAGCTAATAGAGTTACTATAAGTTAAAAATTTTTAATTTATATGTACCCAAAAAAAAATTTAACAGAATCAAGGAAAAAACTAAATGAAAATTTTATTACGATGTAAGCAATGTTATTTTCCAAGTACTAAGCCAGATTTACACTTTGATAAAGATGGGGTGTGCCATGCATGCCACTTCACTGAGCATGCAAAGAAAATTGATTGGGATGCTAGAAAAAACGAGTTCTTGGAATTTTGTGATAAGCTTAAAAGTAAAAGTAAAGGTTTAAACTACGATTGCATAATTCCAGTTAGTGGTGGGAAAGATAGTACATACCAAGTTCATTTAGCTACTAGAATAGGCGGGTTGAACCCTTTATTGGTCTCATTTGAGCCTTCATTTCCTACTGAAAATGGTGAGAAGAATCTTAAAAATATTATAGAGACATACAACTGTGATTTAATCCAATTAAGAAAATCACCTACATATAAAAAACTAGCAAGATTAGGTTTTGATGTTGTTGGTGATCATGAATGGCCAAATCATGTAGGTATCTATTGTTGGCCATTACAAGTGGCAGTAAACCATAATTTACCAGATGTAATGTATGGGGAGTTACAAGGATATATTGGTCTTGGTAGATGGGAGGAAATTACATCACACACTAAATTCACAAGAGAGTATGTTGAGCAATATGTTGGTATGAATGGATTAAGAGTGTCAGATATGATGGACTTTGACGATACAATAAAGAAGGTTGATGTCATGCCATATATATATCCCACTGCCAGTGATTTAGAAAGAGTGGGTGTTACTGCTCACTCAATGGGGTATTTTTTTCACTGGGACTTTGAACACAATAGAAGGGTTATCAAAGATGAGGGTTGGGAGGCTGCGTCGATAGTTCCAGATGGTTCCTTCACTAATTTTGAGGATATTGACTGTGGTTTTATGCCAATGCATCAATATTTTAAATTTATAAAATATGGATATGGTCGTGCGACTGACCACGCTTCTTATGAGATAAGACACGGTAGAATGACAAAAAAAGAAGCAAAAGAGCTAATTATTGAATATGATGGAAATATCCCCAGGCAGAATTTTAAGGAGTTTCTTGATTTTTTAGATATTAAAGAAAGCTACTTCTTTGATACAGTAGATAGATTTGCTAATCCAGGAATATTTAAGACAGATGGACAGGGTAAATTTATCAGAAGATGGGATGATAATTTAATTAGAAATGAAGATTGGTATAAATCATTTGACACATAAAAATCAAATAGTAGTTGTTAATTACGGAATTAATAATGTTTCGTCAGTATCTAAAGCATTAAAGCAATGTAATATAGAGCATACAATCTCATCTAATCCAGAATATTTAGAAAAGTGTAGTCATATAATTCTTCCTGGTGTAGGGTCTTTCGATTCAGGCGTTGAAAATTTACGAATCAATGGCCTTGATGAGGCGATAATTTACGCTGTAAAAAATTGAGCATACCTTATGGGAATCTGTCTAGGAATGCAGCTCTTATTTGATAAAAGTGAGGAGTCAAAGAAAAATACTAGAGGGCTTGGTTTGTTAAAAGGCAAGATTGTTAGATTTAATGATCATGAGGGAGTTACTATTCCTCACATGGGTTGGAATGAAGTTTTTGTAAGAGATGAGAATGAAATAACTTCTGTCTTTAAAAAAACAGACCAATACTTCATTCATTCATTTTTCGTAGATCCAGAAGATAGTGATATTGTTTCTTGTGAGTGTTTTCATGGAATAAATTTTCCAGCTACTGTTTTAAAAAATAATATCTTTGGTGTGCAGTTTCATCCAGAAAAATCGTTAGAAGGTATCCAGTTTATGGAAAACTTTTGTAAACAGTAAATTATGGATGAGAGTAATACAAATCTTAAGTTAAGAGTTATACCTGTTATATTGGTTCACAACATGCAGGTAGTAAAAAGTAGGGGATTTTCAGACTATAGAGTGGTAGGGAATCTTGAACAGACTATAGAAGTCTTTAATCGAAGGAAAGTTGACGAAATCATAGTTTTTGATATTGGAGCTAGTAAAGATAATTTAGGAGTTAATTTAAATATTCTTAAGTTAATTTCAAGAAATACATTAATGCCTTTGTCTTATGGTGGGGGTATTGCATCTCTAAAAGATATTGAAAAATGTTTGTCATCTGGCTGTGATAAAGTTGTTATTAATTCACAAGCTCTTAGAAATATAAAATTAATAAAAGATGCAGTAGATGTATTTGGATCACAAGCTATAGTAGCCTCTGTTGATTTTAAATTAGTTGGTAAAGAGTACAAAATATATAATCATGCTGAGCATGACATATGTCAGACTAATTTTTTAGATCATATTGATAATGTTTTTTCTGCAGGAGTTGGAGAGTTGGTTTTGTCTTCAGTAGACGCTGATGGAGAATTAACCGGATATGACCTTGATATCTTGAGTTTTTTGCCAGAGACAAATGTCCCTCTTTTAATTAATGGTGGTTGTGGAAAGCCTGAGCATATGAAAAATGCATTTAGAAATAAAATTTCAGGCTGCTGTGCGGGTAGTATTTTTTATTATTCTGAGTATGGGTATCGAGATATTAAGGAATACTTAATATCCAATTCTATTAGGGTTAGAGCTTAATATATTAATGAAAAAAATATTAATTATTAAGAGTTTGAATAGTCTTACCTTTTTTTTAATTCTGGTTCCTTGCATTATGGGAGTAGAAATATTCTACTTTCATTCTTCTAGCTTTTTTCTAAAATCTTTTTTTATTAAAGTTTTAGAAAAATTGTCTATAAAAAGAATTAATTATGAAGACTGTGATGATTTGGGGGTGCAACCAAATCGTGGAAAAATAGGAGACTTCACAGATCAGGTATTGTACGATTTACTCAACTCAGAACATATAGATAAATTTAATCATTTTTTTGACAGAATTAATGACGTTGATAGTAAATTATCGCTCCTAGTTAAGAAGTTTATTATGTTGAGGTGTGATGAGTTGTATACCGTATCAATTTGGTTAAATGGTGTAAGTAAATTTCAACATAATCATAAAATTTACTTGTTATGGGATATATGTTCTATAGGTAATAGTTTTGTATTAAAAAGCTGTCAAAATATTAACATTAAAATTTTAGCCCATTCCAATCTATTTATTTATTTTTACTACTTAAATAAAGGGATTACTAGGTTCATAAAAAAAATGTTTTTTTTGAAGCAGGGTTTAGATGACAATAAAGAACAAAACCTCTCTTCTGTTATGACTGATAGCGTCGATACTTCATCATATGAAATTTTATTTTTCCCACATTCAAGTATTTTTTATGGTGATTTATTTATAAAGAATTACTTTTATAGTGAAGAGAGAGGATCAGTTTTCAATATAAAAAATATTTTGCATATTGAATTTTCCAGACTTTTATTAGGTAGTAAGAAAGCCAAGTTTTATTCTGATAATAATATTAAAACCGTTTTATTTCCAAAGCCCAAAATAAAAGAATACTTTAAATTTTTTAAATATGCAATAAGCTCCATAGGCTTTATTAACTCTTTGACTATGTTGAAAAGTAATGCTTTATTATTCTCAATTTTATTGGTCAATAGTATTGAGTTTTTAACCAATAAAAAGATTGTTAACCTGTCATATGGTAATGCAAAAATAGCATTAGTTGGTTACGAAATCTTATTTCCTCCAGTGATATCTCTGGTATTTGAATCTTTATCTATTAAAACTGTAGCAGTCCAAGAGCGTTTTCTTGCTAGTGCTTTTTATGAAAATTATCCTTTTATTCTCGATACATACTATGTTAGTAGCAGTTTTACTTGTAAGATGATAAAGGAATCCAAAGTTAAATTTGTTAATCGATGTATACCATGTGGTCAACTGAGGACAGATTTAATAGAAGGCTTTAAGAGTGATGATTCAGGTAAGAATAATTTAATTATTGTATTTGATTATCATTCTGTTAAAGATCCTTATCTAAATATGCGTATGATAGATAATAACTGGTTATCTAATAAGTCATTTTATGATGATATATGTAAACTAGCCAAAAGAAATAAGGATTTTGATTTTGTAATACGTGGGAAAAATCTTAATTGGACTGAAATACCATACTTTGAGGCTACTATTAAAAAAATTAATAGCATACCTAATCTAAGAATTAGTTCTGATTACAAGACTCTAAATATGCAATATAAAATGGCATCAAACGCAAAACTTATAATTGCTAAGCATTCATCTATTGGGGACGAATTGATTGCATCTGGAAAGTCTGTCATTTATCATGATTTTCAACCAAATGTTCGAAAGGGCGTAAGTGTTGACTATGATTATAATAAGTTTGATAATTTTGCATATTCTTTCCATGAATTGGAGTTGAAAGTTAAAAGTGTTCTTGATGGCAATCATTTATCAACTAAGCGCAAACTAATTGAATTACAGGAGATTATCAATAATGGCGCATCAGATGGTAAAGCTAAAGATCGTGTTATAACTGATCTAAAAACTTTATACGGAAGCTAACAAATTTTATGTTCTATTAATTAAAGTTGTTCTAATTTCAGCATTAAGTATCATTGAAGTTTACAAAGAAAGGGTGACACAAGTATTACTATTCCAAAATATGTAAATAGCAATAAATCTATTCCAGCCTTATTTTCGATCTTCTATATATTTATGAATGAAGATAATTCCAATTAAATAATACTTGAGAATAAAAAATATGAATTTCAAACAAAAACTACAAATTAAAAAAAAATTCAATTTTTGGATTTTCTTAGCTCAAGCTATTGTTTAAAAATACTTTGAGCTATCTATTTAATAAAGAATGAAAAAATTAACTATCATAAAAGGTAAAGAATAATGAGTAGAAAGAAAGACTTATTAATATTAGACCTAGATAAAAAATATGATGTTACTAGTGATATTATTTATTGGAATAGTTATGATTGTATAGAATCTGATAGAGTTTTTTCTATCCCTAAGTTAGTTGAAGATAATGCTGATTTATTGAAGGCTAAATATCTAAGTTTAATTTATGATTTTGGTGAGGCCCAAGTAAATGGTAAAAGAATAACTGAACATTTAATAATCCGTCAAAACTTTAGTTATTGGTGGTTGACACTATTTGCTGAGAAATGTAATATAATTAAATCTCCTCAGATTGATAATATCATCAAATTAATGGTACTTGAGAAGTTTATTATAGAGGGTGATTATCAAAAAGTTAAGTTTGTATCGACTAATGATGAGCTTGCAATGTCAGTTTCTCAATTAACTATTAAATTATTAATAGATTTTGATTGGGAAAAAGTAAAAAGTAAAAAACCTAAACGAGGTTTAATAAAGAATATTTTTCACTTCCTTCCTAATTTAATTAAATCACCAGCCTGGTTAGTGTTTTATTTATTTTCTAACTGGTCACTAAAAGGTGAAGGAGTAAAAGAGTGGAGTAAAACAAACGCAACATCAACTTTTGTTTCATACTTTTTTAATTTAGTTCCTGAAGCCATAAAAGAAGGTCGATATGAAAGTTATTATTGGACAAAATTAAATAATATATTAAATGATAATCAGCACTCTACGAATTGGCTGCATATTTATGTAAAAGATAATCTTTTGCCCACATCCAAAGATGCGCGTGATCTTATTCGACGTTTTAACGCATCACCAAAAAATAATCAAGTGCATACAACGCTTGCATCTTTTTTAAGCTGGCGACTTATTTTTTTGACTCTTAAAGACTGGTTTAAGATTCTTAGATTGTATAAATTGGTTCGTAAGCAGTTAAAGGTTACTAGTGGACATTTTTGGCCTTTATTTGAAAAAGATTGTCAAGACTCAATGTCTGGTATTTCAGCATTGAGTAATCTTCTTGATTTTAATTTATTTGAAAAAGCGATGCGTGCTCTACCACCTCAAGATAGGGGCTGCTATTTGCAAGAAAATATGGGTTGGGAGTTTGGATTTATCTCAGCTTGGCAATCAGCAGGTCATCAAAATAATTTAATTGGTTTTCCTGCTGGTGGAGTAAGTTATTGGGATTTAAGAAATTTTTTTGATCCCAGAAGTTATCAACGTCAAAATCATTGTGATTTACCTCTTCCAAATTATGTAGGTATAAATGGTGAAGTTGCTAAAAATATTTATTTAAAAGGTGGCTACCCACAACAAGATTTGATAGAAGTAGAGTCATTACGGTATCTTTATTTATCTAATTCATCTTTAAAACGAGACAAATTAATAGCAAAAGAAAAAGTGATTTTGGTAATTGGAGATTATTTAAAACAAAATACATATAACCAGCTTATTCTTCTCTCATCTGCACATGAAGATGTTGCTTTATCAGTTCGCTATATTATCAAGCCTCATCCTCTAGGTCCAGTTAGTATTGAGAATTTTTCAAATTTACCCATTGAATTATCCACAAAACCAATTCAAGAGCTTTTGGAAAAGAGTGATATGGTATTTACTGGGCCATTAACAACTGCGGGAATCGATGCCTATTGTTTAGGACTGCCAATCATAACGCATCTCAATGGAAAAACCTTAAATATGAGCCCATTAAGAGGGGTTAAAAGCGTATACTTTGCGACGAACTCGGATGATTTGTCTATTGCAATTAATACTTTAGTATCAACTAATCTTAATCTAAATGAAAATTATTTTTATCTTAATCCGACTTTACCAAAGTGGAACAAATGGTTGATGGATGATTTTAATAAAAAAGAATAAATAAAGTTTAAATCTTAAACCTTAAGCCTAATGCAAATCTTTAAGAATTTTAGTGGTAAAAAAATTTTAGTTACTGGTCATACTGGTTTCAAAGGTACTTGGCTCTCAATCTGGCTAAAACAACTTGGGGCAACAGTACATGGGGTTTCGATTGATATTCCATCAAATCCATCTCACTTTGACGCAACTAAATTATCGAATCAAATTGAAGATCATAGGCTTGATATTCGAGATGCAGAGGCTATTGCAAAATTAGTTCAGAAAATTCAGCCTGATTTTGTTTTTCATCTGGCAGCTCAAGCACTAGTTCGCCCTTCCTATGAGAGTCCATTAGAAACGATTACAACGAATGCAATTGGTACTGCTAATTTGCTAGATGCTTTGAGAGGACTAGATAAGCGTGTTGTTGCAATTATGATAACTAGTGACAAGGCTTATGATAATGTAGAGTGGGTTTGGGGATATCGTGAAACTGATCGCTTAGGTGGAAAGGATCCCTATAGTGCATCTAAAGGTATGGCTGAACTTGTCATCAGGACCTATGTTGATTCTTTCTTTAACTCTAAAGATTCCAATGTGAATATTGGTATAGCTAGAGCAGGAAATGTAATTGGTGGTGGAGATTGGGCGATTGACCGAATTGTCCCTGACTGTATGCAGTCATGGGCACTAAATAAAACTGTTGATATACGAAGCCCAAAATCAACTCGTCCATGGCAGCATGTTCTTGAACCACTTAGTGGTTATCTTGTCTTAGCGGCTTTTCTTGCGCAAGATAATAAATTTCATGGTGAAGCATATAATTTTGGCCCTTCATCTAACCAAGACTATCCAGTTTCTGAGCTGATAAATGAAATGGCAAAGTATTGGGAAAATGTTAGTTGGAGTGATATTTCAGGTTCAAAGGAACATGTTCATGAGGCAGGCTTACTCAAACTCAATTGTGATAAAGCACTTTTTGATTTGCAGTGGCGTCCTACAATGCAGTTTTCAGATACAGTAAAAATGACAGTGGAATGGTACAAGCATTATTACCAAAATAATAGTCAATCAATGCATGATTTCACTATCACACAAATTAATGAATATACAAAGTTAGCAAAAATTAAAGATATTAATTGGAGTTATTAATGGGTATAAACGGGGTTATAGTTACGCCACTTCCTATTATAAAAACTAAGGGTGGAGATGTTTTGCATGCTATGAAATCGAGGGATGACGGATACTTAGGTTTTGGTGAAGCTTATTTTTCTAAAGTCCATCCTAAGGCAATAAAGGGCTGGAAGCTGCACAAAAAAATGACATTAAATCTAGTTGTTCCAATTGGATCAGTGCGCTTTATTTTGTATGATAATCAAGATGAAAGAAATAATGCCAATCAATTTCAAGAGGTAATCCTTGAAGAAAAAAGTATTTACTCTCGCCTAACAATACCTCCAATGATTTGGGTTGGATTTCAGGGTGTTTCGAAAAAAACCAGCTTAGTTCTTAATTTGGCTGATATTGAGCACTCAACAGAGGAGATTGAAAGGAAAGAGTTAGATGAAATTAAATTTAATTGGAGTTAACTTTATATGAAAGTAATTATTCTTGCGGGTGGTTTTGGAACTAGACTATCTGAATATACAGAAAGTATTCCTAAGCCAATGGTTACAGTTGGTGGAAGGCCAATTCTTTGGCACATTATGAAAACTTATGCCCATTTTGGACATAAAGATTTCCATTTAGCGCTTGGTTATAAAGCAGAGATTATAAAAGAATATTTTCTGCATTATCGTACTTTGAATTCTGATTTTACAGTAGATCTTGCTTCGGGAAAAATTGAGCCACATGAAGTAGAAGATATTGATTGGCGAGTAACACTTGTTGATACTGGACTTGAGTCTATGACTGGAGGAAGGGTAAAGAGGATGCAACCCTTTATTGGAAATGAGACATTTATGTTAACTTATGGTGATGGAGTTTCAGATATTGATATAGATGCTCTCGTAAAGTTTCATAAAAGTCATGGAAAAATGGTCACAGTATCTGCAGTCCATCCTGGCGCTCGTTTTGGAGAGTTGGATATAAAACAACAGCAAGTTGTGTCTTTTCAAGAAAAACCACAGGTAACTGAAGGTTGGATTAATGGTGGATACTTTGTTTGTGAGCCAGAATTTTTTGATCTTATTGATGAAGACCAAACAATACTTGAGCATGAGCCTCTGGAAAAAGCAGCCAAAATGGGTGAACTTATGGCATATCACCACGATGGATATTGGCAACCTATGGATACTAAACGTGAAAGAGATAGTTTAGAGGAGTTGTGGAAGTCTAATAAGGCGCCTTGGAAGATTTAATGAGTAAGAGTATTCTTGCAAAAAACGACTCCATTCTTATTGTTGGTGGCACAGGCTTTATTGGCTTGCATATTGTTAAAGAAGCTTTAGATCGTAACTTACAAGTGACTATAATTTCAAAAAATCATAATGCTTTACCTCTCAGGATAAAAGGTGTTGAGTATTTAGAAGTAGATATAAGCAATATAGAAAAGCTATCTAATAAGTTAAAAGGAAGGGGCTTCCATCATGTAATAAATTTAGGCGGTTATGTTGATCACTCTGATTATTCATCTGGGGGTGATAGAGTTTTTGATGTGCACTTTAATGGAACTAAAAATATAATTGGCAGTATAAATAAAGATATTTTAAGAAGCTTTATTCAAATTGGAAGTAGCGATGAATATGGAATGAATGCAGCACCTCAAAATGAAAGTCAAAGAGAGTCTCCAATTTCACCTTACTCGCTTGCAAAAACAGTAACTACGCATTTTTTACAAATGCTTTATAGGACAGAGCAGTTTCCAGTTGTTATTCTTAGGCCATTTTTGGTTTATGGTCCAGGACAGGGAATGAATAGATTCATCCCTCAAGTTATTAATGGGTGTATTAAGGGAGATGAGTTTCCAACTTCTGAGGGAATGCAGCTAAGGGATTTTTGTTTTATTAGTGACTTTGTCCAATCAGTTTTTTCTTGTATAGGAAATGCTAAAGTACATGGTGAGGTAATTAATGTAGCATCTGGTGATCCAATTTCCATTAAGGATGTTGTGATTAAAATTCAAAAAATTGTTACTACAGGCTCCCCTCAGTTTGGTCAGACTTCATATAGGAATGGAGAAAATATGAAGCTATATGCAGATATAACCAAAGCTAAGAGCTTATTAAATTGGGAGCCAAGGGTTTCATTAGACGAAGGTCTTAAAAAAACAATAAACTTTATTAGAGATATTTGTAATGGTAAGTAAGCCTTTTGTAAGCATCATTATGAATTGCTTTAATGGTGAAAAATACCTATATGAAGCGATTGATAGCGTTATCTCTCAAAATTATGAAAATTGGGAATTAATTTTTTGGGACAATGTTTCTACAGATAGTAGTGCAGAAATCTTGAGCAAATATAATGATAAAAGAGTAAAGTATTTTTTATCTGATAGTCATACTCTTTTGAGTGAGGCAAGGTCACTAGCTATCGAGAAGTCTGAAGGAGAGATAATTACTTTTCTAGATGTTGATGATTTTTGGAAGGATACTATTCTTGAAAAACAAGTTGCCCTTTATGAAGATGACGATGTGATTTTCACGTGTGGAAATTTTTATATAATCACAGAATTTTCTAGAAGAAAGAAAGTATTTATAAAAGAAAAAATGCCCTCTGGTTATGTGTTGAATAATTTACTAAAAAATTACTCAGTTGGCATGTTAACACTATCAATCAAAAGGACAGCTTATTTTGAAGTAGGAGGTTTTTCATGGGAATATCATATTATTGGTGATATGGACCTCGTATTTAAATTAGCAATAAATGGTAAAATGGCTTCTTTTAATGAGCCATTAGCTGTTTGTAGAAAAGATGGTAATAATGAATCAATTCTAAAAGTAGACTTGTATATTGAAGAACTAAAAGTCTGGTACAAAAAAAATAGTGAGTCTTTTAATAATAAAAATAAGGATGCTGTTAATGTTTTTTATTCAGACTTATTGTTTAAAGAATACGTTAACTTAATAAATAATAGTTCTTTTTCGTTCGTATCATTTTTAAGTGCATTAAAAAAACAACCGTTATTAAATGTTTTTAAAATCATTATAAAATTATTTATTAAAAAATTTAATGGAGTAAGAGTTTGAATTTAGTTGCAAAGTGTTTATTGGGCTATATGGCTATTCATATTTTATTAATAGCATTGGTTGAGGCTTATTTTTGCGTACCTCTTCAAATGGTCCAACCTTTATTGCTTGTTGTACTAGCGGTAATTACTTTATTAAATGCAAAAAAAATAATTTTAGATAGATCTGACATTATAATTATTTTTTTATTAATTTTTCTAAATATTTACTATACTTTGATAGATTCAAGAGGCTTGATCTTTTTCAAGATGTCCTACATTTTAATTTTAGCTATCCTTATTAGTAAAATTGTTTTACCAAATATTTCTTTAAGGAGGTATACAAAGAAAATAGAAACTATTTATTTAATTATTCTTGCTGCTCTAGTATTTGAATATCTATTTTTAGTTTTTTTTGGTGAAACATTCATAAAAAATTTATTAATGTGCCATGGCCAGGTTACTGGAACTAGAGGATACATTCCATTATACAACATGACTAAAGAGTTCTTACCTTACCATATTACTGGGTTGAATTCTATTATGCTGGGTGGACAAACTGCATCACAATTAGCTGTAATTATTTTTATTTGGTCTTTTTATAAATATAGGTCTACTGATTATAGATTCTATACAATGATCTCATTATTAGCAATTTTGATGCTCTTATTGTCACCCACAGTAACCTCTATTTTTTTGCTATTTTTTTCAATAATAATTATTTATTTATTCGATTTAAGAGGTAAATTAAAGAAAAAAATAATAAATTTTTATATAATATATCCTATTGTTTTAATGGTGCTTCTAACATTCGTTTTAATACTTACAATTTTAATTAGCAAGCATTCTTCCTTAGATTTAATCTATGAAAAATATATTCTAGTAAATATAATGGGCTTTAGCTATTTCAATCTAAATGAGATTTTACTTGGAGTTTCATATGAAAAATATCTCGACTTATTTAAAATTGGTGAAATTGCATTTTTAGATCAATTACAAAAGTTTGGATTTATTGGTATAGGGGTTTTTTATATATCAATTCTTTATTTCATTTTAAGGGCGATAACAAATAAAACTACATCTCATGTTATATCAAATGTAATAATAATAATAATATATGTTCTAGGTACTGCACATTATCCTGTTATGTTTAAGATTGGAGTAGCTGATCTATTTATATTACATTTGGCTTACATTATTTATATTGGATCGTCTAGTAGGAAATCAAATAGAATAGCGTCTTTGAGTTAAAAAATATTTAATAAGATAAAGACAAGTAGGATAAAATAATTTTAAATTTTAAAAACATTTTTGGAGTACTCTGAATAATATGAGTGTATTTACATTGGCAAAAGCATTAGGAATTATTGGACGGCATTTAGTTATTACTCTTGCCATTGGTTTTGCAGTTTACTTTCTGCTTCCTAGTCTTAATATTGTTGAAAATAGGTATACAGTGAGTAAGGTTGTTAACTTTGGGAGTAACTACAATAAAGCAATGCAAGCAGATTTATTAAATACGAAAACAATTAAAGAGAGAATAGCAAGTGCTGCTTTTAGAATATCGGTGAACAAAAAACTAAGTGAAAGTGATGGTAATTTGTCTGCAGCTCAATTTAAAGTTTCTTCAAACGAAGATAAGATTACATTTTTAACAGCGAAAAGTCATGATAAAGATTTAATTATTAAAACATTAAAAGCTATTATGGAGACATTACAGGTCATTGATAAAGAGGCCATCCAGAAGCAAATAGATGAAATCGATTCTATTATCGACCATGATAAAAGAATAATGAAAATTCTTATAGATGGAGATAAAAACTACTCAATAACGAATGACGATATTAATGAATATGTTGCCTGGCAAAAATTATATGATGAGTCATTCAATATTGATGATAATATTAAAAATAGTGGAGATATTTCTTCAATAGTAAGGTTAAACTTTGAATTACAGGATAAGAAGAACCATGTGAAGAGGTCAGTTGTTAATTCAGAAAAAAAAATTAGTGACCTGGAATTAGCTAAGCAAAATGACTTTGAGTCGATTTCTTATTTATACCCACCATTAACCAATCAGTTAAGAAAGTATTTTCCAAATTCTTTTTTATATTTTGGTATTTCATTCTTATTTGCACTTTTATATAATTTATTTTTATTAAATTATAAATTTAGAGAAAGTGTTAAGTAATTCTTCACTACTTTATACATCTGCCAACCTTAGCTGGAAAATACTAAAAAGTAAGCTTATTTTTTTTACTTTCAAAAGTATCTAAATGAATAGATTAAATTTATTTTTTTTTAAAGTCTAACGATGTGCGGAATTATTGGTATTTCTGGTTTAGTAAATGAGCTTGAACTTCAAAAAGGAGTAGATCTTCTTTATCATCGTGGCCCAGATGATTCTGGTATTTTCATAGATAAAAATTATTCAATTGGATTAGGGCATACTCGCCTATCAATTCAAGATTTATCATCTGCAGGCCATCAGCCAATGTGCGATATTACTGGTGATATCGTTATTGTTTTTAATGGTGAAATATACAATTTTAAGGAATTAAGGGTCGAATTAGAAGCTAAGGGTTTTAAATTCTATGGGCATTCAGATACAGAAGTATTAATTAACCTCTATATTGATCTTGGAAAAGAAATGTTTTCCCATCTTAATGGTATTTTTGCGCTTGCAATTTGGGATAAAAGAAAGAAATCTTTACTAATTGCAAGAGATGCTCTTGGTGTTAAGCCCCTATATTACTCGGCAATCCAGGCTGGAGGGGTTGCTTTTGCCAGTGAAATTAAAGCACTTCTAAAGATATTACCACCTACTTCAAAGCTGAATGCTGAATCTATCAATAATTATCTGGCTTTTTTATGGTGCCCCGGAAGTGGTACACCATTAAAGTCGATTCAAAAATTATTGCCAGGTGAGGCTATTGTTGTTAAAGATGGCTCTATAGTTGATCGTTGGCCTTGGTATAAATTACCTATATTTAATACACCTAAGAAGGATACCAATAAAGAAGAGGCTATTTCTGGTATTGCTAAGTATTTAAGACAAGCAGTGCATCGCCAAATGGTTTCTGACGTTCCTCTGGGAGCTTTTCTTTCTGGCGGTTTAGATTCAAGTTCAATTGTTGCTTTTGCAAAAGAAAAAGACCCAAATATCAGATGTTTTACAATTGAAACTTTAGGCGCCCATGATGCCGGAATTATTGATGATCTTCCTTATGCAAAAAAAGTTTCTAAATATTTAAATGTTCCTTTAGAAGTTGTCACTATTAATTCAAACAAGATGGCAAGTGATCTTGAATCTATGGTTATCCAGCTTGATGAGCCGTTGGCAGACCCTTCAGCGCTTAATGTATTGTATATTAGTAAATTGGCTAGAGAACAAGGAATTAAAGTACTTCTTTCAGGTGCAGGTGGTGATGACTTGTTTACAGGGTATAGGCGACATTATGCTCTTCAATTAGAGCGTTATTGGAGTTGGATGCCTAAAAGTACTCGCATTGGATTAGAAAGTATTACTAAAAGTTTAAATATGCATAGTCCAATGCAGAGGAGAGTGGCTAAAATTTTTAGCAGTGCTAGTTCTGATAGCACTGATAGGCTGATAAACTATTTTCGTTGGTCAAATGATTCTATTTTGAAGTCACTTTATTCTCCTGAGTTTAGTCAAGAGTTAGCCGAATGTAGTGCAAATAAAGTAATGCATGATTTTTTAGAGCCAGTTATAACTAACACCTCTTCATTGGATCAGATGCTTGCCTTAGAACAGCGTTTTTTTCTCGCTGACCACAATCTAATTTATACTGACAAGATGTCTATGGCAGTAGGTGTAGAAGTAAGAACGCCTTTTCTTGATTTAGATTTGGTTGAATTTTCTTGTCGAATCCCTGATAGATTAAAGCAAAAAGGGAGTGTAGGGAAGTGGGCGTTTAAAAAGGCAATGGAGCCCTTTTTACCTAAAGATGTGATATATCGTCCTAAGACTGGGTTTGGAGCTCCCTTAAGAACATGGATGAAACATGATCTTCGAGAAATGCTAGGAGATTTATTATCTATTGAAAGTATAAATAAGCGAGGATTATTTTCTGCAAAGGGGGTTCAGCAGCTTATTATTGATAATGATAAGGGAAAAATTGATGCTAGCTACACATTGTTATCATTGCTTTGTATAGAAATTTGGTGTCGTGCCTATATAAATTGACATGAAGCACTCTCTGTAAGAAAATAAGATTTAAATTAGTTAAAGTTTTTTTGTTTAAATATGGAAAATTATGAATTATCATAAAGTGATGGATGAAATTAAGGAAATTTTTCCTTTTAAAAATTATATAAAAGAGAATTCAGCTGGAGATCCTTACAAAACTGTTTTTTCAATTGCCACTAAATATTTACCAAAAAAAAGCAATGTATTAGATTTTGGGAGTGGGCCATGTGATAAAACAGCTATTGTTGCTCTATTAGGACACAAATGTGTTGCATATGATGATTTGCAGGATGAATGGCATAAAGATTCTGATAATAGTAGAAAAATACTGGAATTCTCTAAAAAGATTGGAGTTGAATACATCAATACATTGGAGAGTGAAGTGAGTTCTCAAGATATTGTTTTTGATATGATTATGCTTAATGATATTATTGAGCATTTACATGAAAGTCCTAAAGAAATTTTATTGTCATTGCTAAGTTTATTGAAAGATGATGGCATACTTTTTATAACTGTCCCGAATGCTGGAAATATTAAAAAAAGGTTAAACTTATTGATTGGTGGAACAAATATGCCGAGATTTGAGAGGTATTATTGGTATCCAGGACTATGGCGTGGCCACGTCCGTGAATATGTCCATAATGACCTAATTCAAATGGCCAATTTTTTAGATCTGGAAGTTGAATTAATAGAGGGGTGTGATCATATGCTTGAAAATGTTCAGCCTTGGTTAATACCATTTTATAAATTTGTTACTCGATTTTTTCCAAAATGGAAAGATAGTTGGGTTTTAGTTGCAAGAAAGAAGCCTAATTGGTCACCTCTTTTATTGCAAGAAAATTAAAGAATAAATATTTATAAATAACTAGGGTTTATTAAATTTTGAAACAAATACTTCAAAACCTATCAAATGGTGAAACTTCTCTCGTTGATGTTCCATCTCCTAGGAATATCAAATCTAATGTACTTATAGCTACTAAAAATAGTCTAGTTTCTGCTGGAACTGAACGTATGTTGGTGGATTTTGGGAAGTCTAATTTATTAAATAAAGCTAAACAACAACCTGATAAAGTAAAAGTGGTTCTAAATAAAGTTGTTACAGATGGCTTAATGACTACTATTGATGCAGTTAAGTCCAAATTAGATCAGCCGTTACCATTAGGTTATTGCAATGCTGGTGTTGTTTTAGAAAGTGATGCCAGTAATTTTGAAGCTGGTGACAGGGTTGTTTCAAATGGCAATCATGCTGAGGTTGTTCGAGTGCCAAAAAATTTATGTGTAAAAATTCCTGATAGTGTTGATGATGAATCTGCAGCATTTACAGTTTTAGGAGCTGTAGGATTACAAGGAGTTCGCCTTATACAGCCTACTATTGGTGAGTGTTTTGTGGTGACTGGCCTTGGATTAGTTGGTTTGATTTGTGTGCAAATATTACGAGCAAATGGTTGCAGAGTTCTAGGCATTGATTTTGACTCTAAGAAATGTGAATTGGCAAGACAATTTGGTGCGGAGATTGTTGATTTATCAAAAGATGAAGATCCAGTAATTTTTTCTCAAAGCTTTTCTAGAGCTAGAGGTGTGGATGGTGTTCTTGTTACTGCAGCAACTCAGTCAGATGAAGTTATGCACCAATCTGCAGAAATGTGCCGTAAACGAGGAAGAATAGTATTGGTTGGTGTAGTTGGATTAAAATTACGTCGAGATGATTTTTTCAAAAAAGAGATAACTTTTCAAGTTTCTGCTTCATATGGTCCAGGTCGATATGATTCGTTTTACGAAGAAGACGGAAATGATTATCCAGTTGGCTTTGTGAGGTGGACTGAACAACGTAATTTTGAAGCAGTATTAGATATGATGGATTCTGGAACTTTGGATGTTCAGTCTTTAATTACGCATCGTTATGATATTAAAAATTCAGTTAAGGCCTACGCTTTGCTAGATGATTCATCAGCGCTTGGTATTCTGATAAATTATCCCAGTCAAGATAAAGTAAAACTTAAAAATTCTAAAGTTAAATTATCAACTAAAACCTCTAATATGCCAATTAAAACTTCACCTTGTGTGGGATTTATTGGGGCTGGTAATTATGCTTCTAGGATTCTAATTCCAGCTTTTAAAGAGACCAGGTCTACCCTTGATACAATAGTATCAAGCAGTGGCGTTAGTGGCGTACATCATGGTAATAAAAATAGTTTTTTGACCGCCTCTACTAGTGTAGATGATATTCTAAATAATGAGAGTATCAATACAGTTGCAATTGTCACTCGGCATGATGATCATGCACTTCAAGTAATTGGATCTTTAAATGCTGGAAAGCATGTATTTGTGGAAAAACCACTAGCTCTAACACTAGATGAAATTGACAAGATTGACAAAGCTTATCACAAGAACAATAAATCTAAAAACCTAAAATTAATGGTTGGATTTAATAGACGATTTGCCCCCCATATTATAAGAATGAAGGAGTTGTTAGATAATCATCATTCACCTAAGTCAATTCTTATGACCATAAATGCGGGCGCTATTCCAGCTGAACATTGGGCTCAAGATATTTTAGTTGGTGGAGGGAGAATTATTGGAGAAGGATGTCATTTTATTGATTTAATGAGACACCTTATTGGACATAGTATTGTGGACTTTACAGCTACTAAAATGGGAAATGCGCCTGGTATCAAGATAAGAGAAGATAAGACTTCAATCACACTATCCTTTGCAGATGGGTCTTTTGGTACAATATTGTATTTAGCAAATGGAGGCTCTATATTTCCTAAAGAGCGTATTGAGGTTTTTTGTGATAATGCAGTACTGCAAATGGATAACTATAGAGTTCTAAAAGGTTATGGGTGGTCTGGTTTTAGTAAAATGAAATTATTTAAGCAAGATAAGGGTCAGAAAGCCTGTGTTCAAGCATTTGTTAGCTCTATTATTAATGGGGAAAATACTCCAATATCTTATAAAGAAACTATAGAAAGCTCTAAAGTTTCAATTGAAGTGGCGAATGCATTGCGTGGTTAATGGCAAAAAAATTTAAATTAATATTTCATACAGTTAGATATTTAAAATTTAGGCAAATATTTAATCGAATAAAGCGCAGATATTTTAAGCGAGCTATTAATATATCACCCGCGCCTGACGTAACGTTAATTTCAAAAAAACCCCAGTCTTTTGTAATTAATCAAATCAAAATGATTGCTGAAAATCGTTTTAAATTTCTCAATGTAACTGCAGATATAAATACAGCTGAAGACTGGAATCAAAGTAAACAAGATAAACTTTGGCTTTATAACTTACATTATTTTGATGATTTGAATGCTTTTAAAGCAAGTCAAAGGTCAACTTGGCATTCTAATTTAATTGAGCGATGGGTTAATGAAAATCCATTAGGCTATGGTAATGGCTGGGAGGCTTATCCTTCTTCACTAAGAATTATTAACTGGATTAAGTGGTCATTAAGAGGTAATATTCTAGAGCAGCAATGGTTAGAATCCATGGCTATTCAGGTAAGGAATTTATCTAATAATTTAGAAACACACTTGCTTGGTAATCATCTATTTGCAAACGCAAAGGCTTTAGTTTTTGCTGGGCTTTTTTTCAAAGGAAAAGAGGCTGATAACTGGTATCAAACAGGACTAACTATAATAGAAAAAGAATTGTTTGAACAGGTTCTTGATGATGGTGGAAACTTTGAGCTTTCTCCGATGTATCACTCAATTTTCTTAGAAGATTTGTTAGATTTAGTGAATATACATCATACATATGATAAGGAGGTATTGAGGGAGATAGAAGAAAAAATACCACTTATGATTTCTTGGTTAAAAGCGATGTGCCATCCAGATGGAGGCGTTTCTTTTTTTAATGATACAGCTTTTGATGTAGCGCCATCATTAAATGAGCTTCTAGAATATTCAAATAGATTAAATCTAAAAAAAATTAGTAAACAAAGTAAACAATTCATCCATTTGAAAGATTCTGGATATATTAGGGTTGAGAGAAAAAACTTAGTAGCAATATTAGATGTTGCACATATTGGTCCAGACTATATCCCTGGACATGGACATGCCGATGTTTTGAGTTTCGAGTTGTCAATTTTTGGAAAAAGAGCTATTGTTAATTCTGGAACCTCTCTTTATGGAATCAGTGATGAACGGCACAAACAAAGAAGTACACTTTCACACTCAACAGTTGTTATTGATGAGCAAAACTCTAGTGAAGTATGGAGTGGGTTTCGTGTAGGAAGGCGTGCTAATTTATTAAATATTCAAACTAAAAATAATAAAAATAATACCAAAGTATTGGCCTCTCATGATGGTTATAAAAGACTTCAAGGTAGCCCAATTCATAAGCGTGAATGGAGTTTTTTTGATAATCAGATTATAATTAAAGATAGTATTACTGGAAAAAAAAGTCATAGAGTTAGTTCTATGTTGCCATTACATCCAGAGGTATTAATAACTGATATTAAAAAAAATTATGTTCAATTAGAAGTTAATGGAAAATCAGTAAAAATAGTATTTGATGGAATTGGTAAATTAAAGATTTCACCCTCCAAATACCACCCTAAATTTGGACTATCACTTGATAATAAAAAACTCATATATTCATACAAAGGCCCATTACCACTCATTGGAATAATAAAAATTTCATGGTAATTTTTTAATAGTTTTTTTGAGATATTCTTGAATCTGATAAAATACCTATGAAAAATTAATCTTAATAATACTTTCAAGTGGGGCTTTAATAAGACTGAAGTAAATAAGCGCAAAATAAAAAAAATAGCAATTTATATAATATATCCGCTTTTTGGCTGAGTTTTATCGCAACTTATAAATATAATTTAGATACAATGATGTCGATGATGGAAAACTTATAACTCATTGAGAAAAGAGTTTAATGAAAAATCAACAAACTTATCAAATGATCTTCCTAATTACAAAGAAGTTATTTTGTGAACATTAAAATTATGAAAGGGCTTTTAAATGGAATGTATTAGTAGTTATAAAGTTGGTATATATAAATGAAGTATTTAGTCACTGGCGGTGCTGGGTTTATTGGATCTCATATGATTGAACTATTATTAGAAAATAATCATGAGGTTGTTTGTATTGATAACTTGAGTTCAGGCTATAAATCTAATTTATCTTCTGTGATTAAAGAGATTAACTTTTATGAAGAAAAAATTCAATCATTTGACTTTAATCAGCTTTTCAATATTGATGGAATAATCCATTTAGCGGCTCAACCCTCTGTTCCACTATCGATTACTGATTTTTCTGACAGCTCTTCATCAAATCTATTAGGAGCTATAAATGTTATTGACTATGCTAGATTGAATAATATTCCATTGGCTTACGCATCTTCCTCTGCAGTTTATGGTAATTTAAAATTTGGAAATGATGAAATAGATAGTATAGATTTGTTAAGTCCTTATGCTGCAGATAAATACGTAATGGAGTTGTATGCAAAACTTGCGCATAAACTTTATAACTTATCAAGTGTTGGATTAAGATTTTTTAATGTTTATGGTCCAAGACAAGATCCAGGAAGCCCATATTCTGGAGTAATTTCAGTTTTTGCTGATAGGTTATTAAAAGAGCAAAACATCATTATTAATGGAGGGCATCAAACTCGTGATTTTATTTATGTCAAAGATGTAGTTACTATTATTTATAGTGCAATTACTCTTGCTTCTAGAAATTCTATTTGTGAAACTAGTAATGTGTTGACTGGAGAATCGCTATCAATTGATGAGCTTGCTGAGAAAATGATAAAAACTATTGATGCTAAGGTTGAAATAAATTATCAAAGTCTCCCTTTGGGGGACCCTGAACAATCAAATGGATCAGCCAAAAAAATGTCTAAACTTTTTAAAGTTGACCCTAAGAAACTTGTAAAACTTGATAATGGTCTTGTTTCTACTTTAAGAAGTATTTTAGAAAGGAATTGAAATTTAAGTATTTTTAATTTACAATCAAATTCATCTTGTTGTCATTTGCAATAAATCCTAAAAAATACTTCTCACAGATTGCAACTAGAATATACTCAGTTTATGATTATGATTATGCTTTAGACATTAATCCAAATGTTTTACTTGTTAGCATATCTTCCTTCCTGTTTGGCATTTGTTAGGAAGTGATATTATCGAAATTTTATCTCTGAATTAAAAATTGAATCAATAATAATCTTTATTACTGAATTTAAAGATTAGCAGCAGTTTATAATAACCTTCTCAGTAAGCTTCTCAATAAGCTTTGTAATCATAAAATAAAAATTATATGATAGTCGGTATAGATGCTTCTAATTTAAATGAAGGTGGTGGCTTAACTCATCTTCTTGAAGTTTTCTTAAGCTTCAATATTGATGAGCATAACATATCTAAAGTAGTTATTTGGGGGCGTAAAAAAACACTTAAGAAAATTTATAACTATTCCTGGCTAACAAAGATAACTCCAAAAGAATTATCTAGTAATTTATTGATTCGTTTATTATGGCAAAAGTATCAACTTTCTAATAGTGCTAAAGAAAATAATTGTGATATAATTTTTTCTCCAGGTGGGATTTTTTTTTGTAGTTTTAGGCCTTTTGTATCGATGAGTCAAAATATGCTTCCATTCGAATCTAGTGAGGCTATGCGATATGGTTTTACATCAAGGCTATTTAGGCTGATGTTATTAAGGAAAATCCAAACCCACACTTTTAACTCTGCAAATGGTGTTATTTTCTTAACTAGCTACGCAAAAGAGAAGGTGTCAAAATTATTACGTAATATTCCACTTAATCTGACTGTTATTCCCCATGGAGTAAATCCTCGTTTTCATCTATTGCCAAGAGAGCAGCTTAATATTTCTGAATATAGCATAACAAGACCATTTAAGATAGTGTATGTTTCCATTGTAGATCAGTATAAGCACCAATGGCATGTTGTAGAAGCCGTTTCAAAACTTAGAAAAGAAGGGTGCCCAGTTACTCTTGATTTATACGGCTTATCTTATCTCCCAGCAAAAAAACGCCTTGAAAAATCTATTAAAAAGTTTGATAAAAATGGTGATTGGGTTACATATTATGGGTTAGCAGCTTATTCAGAGTTACATAATATATATAAGTCAGCCAATCTTGGTGTGTTTGCTTCAAGTTGTGAAAATATGCCTATTATACTTTTAGAGAAAATGGCATCTGGCCTTCCAATTGCCTGTTCTAAGAGTGGACCAATGTCAGAAATTTTAGGAGATAGTGGTGAATATTTTGATCCAGAGCAGCCTCTAGAGATATATCATGCTATAAAAAAACTCATTGATAATATTCAGTTGCGAACTGAAAAATCTCAAGCTAGCTTTGACAACTCTAAAAAATATAGCTGGGATTTGTGTGCTTATAAAACTTTTTCATTTTTAGAGGATGTGATTATAAATTATAAAAAAAATGGAGCAGTAAAATTAATAAAATAGATTTCACTAAAACCAGCGAAGTTAATTTAAGTTTTAATCAAGCGAACTTCCGTACTTAAGTAATAATAAATTTATGATAAAAGTATTAATAGTTTTTGGAACTCGTCCTGAGGCAATTAAAATGGCACCAGTTGTTCGATTACTTAGAGATAAACTGAATGTTAAGGTATGTGTGACAGCGCAACATCGTGAGATGTTAGATCAGGTTTTAAATCTATTTGATATTACTCCTGACTATGATCTTGACATTATGAGACAAAAACAAGATCTATTTGATGTTACCAGTGATGTTTTAAAAGGCATGAAGCAAGTGCTTACTAAAGAGCGCCCAGATATTGTTTTGGTACATGGAGATACAACTACATCGATGGCAGCAGGTATGGCTGCTTTTTATTTGCAAATACCAGTTGGGCATATTGAAGCTGGTTTGCGCACATATAACTTAAAATCGCCTTTTCCAGAAGAGTTTAATCGTCAACTTACAACACGAATTGCACAACTTCATTTTGCACCAACTCAAAATGCACGTCAAAATTTATTAAATGAGAAAATTGATGATAGTCAAATCTTTGTTACAGGAAATACCGTAATTGATGCATTATTTTTAATGGTAGAAAAAGCAAGAATTACAAATTTTTCTGATGTAATTTTGGAAAATATGCCATTTTTAGGGAAATTTAAAAATGCTTCACGCATTATCTTGGTGACAGGCCATAGACGTGAGAATTTTGGTGAAGGATTTGAAGAGATTTGCCAAGCCTTACTCAAAATTGCAATTAGTAATCCTGATGTTCAGATTGTGTACCCAGTTCATTTAAACCCCAATGTTCAAGAGCCTGTTAATAGAATTTTATCTAATATTAATAATATTTATCTTATTGAGCCTATGGAATATTTATTTTTTATTAAATTGATGGATATTTCTTATTTGATCCTTACTGATAGTGGCGGTATACAAGAAGAGGCTCCAAGTCTAGGAAAACCTGTTTTAGTAATGAGAGACACAACAGAGCGCCCAGAAGCATTAAGTGCAGGAACTGTTAAATTAGTTGGTACAGATAAAAATAAGATAGTAGAAATGGTTAACCAGTTATTAATTGATAAGGATGAATATCAGAAAATGGCAAAGGCTCATAATCCTTATGGAGATGGTCTTGCTAGTGTTGCTATTTGTAAGGCATTAGAGGGAGCTATGTTATGATTGTATCAGTTGTAGGCTTAGGTTATATTGGACTTCCCACTGCAGCAGTAATAGCCTCTAAAGGCATAATGGTGGTTGGTGTTGACATAAATCAAGAGTCAGTTGATATTATTAATCAAGGCAAGATCCATATCATTGAACCTGAGCTAGATATTTTAGTTCATAATGCTATTAAGTCGGGTTGTTTAAAAGCAACTACTAGGCCTGAAAAAGCCAATGTATTCATAATTGCAGTCCCGACACCTTTTAAAGGTTTGCATAAGCCTGATCTTAGTTATATTAAATCTTCAGTTAAAGCTATTGCCCCTGTTCTAGAAAGAGGAAATTTAGTTATTTTAGAGTCAACATCTCCCGTTGGCGCTACTGAGAAAGTTATGGAGTGGATGAAAGAAGAGAGGCCTGATTTAACTTTTCCTGAATTTAGTAAAAATATTAATAGCTCTCAACACGATATTTCAATAGCTCACTGTCCAGAGCGTGTTTTGCCAGGACATATAATTCATGAACTAATAAATAATGATAGGATTATTGGGGGAATAACCGCTCATTGTGCTGAATTAGCACGTGATTTTTATAAAGTTTTTATTAAGGCTGAATGCTTGATAACTGATTGTCGAACAGCTGAACTTTGCAAATTAGTTGAAAATTCTTTCAGAGATGTGAATATTGCTTTTGCAAATGAGCTATCTTTGATTTGTGATAAGCTAGATATTAATGTTTGGGATATGATTAAGCTTGCTAATCACCACCCCAGGGTTAATATTCTTCAACCTGGTCCTGGGGTTGGTGGACATTGTATCGCGGTTGACCCCTGGTTTATTGTTGATTCTGCTCCTAAAGAAGCAAAATTAATTCATACTGCTAGATTAGTTAATGATAATAAGCCAGATTTTATTCTGGATAAGATTAAACAAGCAGCCAAGGTTATTTCTAAAAAAAGATCTGAGATTAAGATTGCATGTCTTGGTCTTGCTTTTAAACCAGATATTGATGATTTGAGAGAGAGTCCAGCTTTAAAAATTGCTAAACAGATTGATTTAATGAAGTTTGGAGGTGTTTTGATCGTAGAGCCAAATATTAATAAAATACCCAAAGATTTCAAAAAAAATACAAAACTGGTCTCAATAGAAAATGCATTAACAGTTGCAAATATTGTTGTGTTATTGGTTGATCATAACCAATTTAAAGAGCTAGACCTAAGCCTTTTGTCTGGAAAACAGGTGATTGATACTCGTGGAATCTGGTCTTGAAAATTGTTTTTTTTACATTTTATTATTCACCTGACTTATCTGCTGGATCATTTCGTGCAGGAGCATTAGCTCAAGCCCTATCGAAAAAAATGAATATTAATGACCAGTTACATATTATTACTACTCATCCTAACCGCTATGCAAGTTATAAAGTAGAAGCAAAAAATATGGAAATAGATGGCAATATTACGATTCATCGCATCTTTGTTCCTGTTCATCAGGGTGGTATGTTAACTCAGGCTCGTTCATTTTATACTTACGCATCTTCAGCATACAGATTATCCAAGCAACTCAGTCCTAATTTTATAATTGGAACTACAAGTCGTCTGATGACAGGACTATTGGCAGGTATCTCTGCTAATAATGTAGGCTGTGACTATTTTATTGATTTACGTGATATATTGTCTGAATCACTTTCAGAATTATTTTCAAAAAAAAATAAATTCTTAGGTTATATATCAAAAATAATATTTTCTTTTTTAGAGAAATTATTATTTAATAATGCTTCAGGTGTTAATGTTGTTTCAGAGGGTTTTCCTAGTTATTTCCAGAAAAAAGGAATAGATACATCTAATTGGTCTTTTTTCCCAAATGGAGTTGATCAAGAATTTATAAAAATAGCTAGAACCAAAGGTAAAAAATTAATAAAGGTTAAAAAAATTCTATACGCTGGAAATATTGGTAGAGCACAAGGAGTTGAAACTATATTGCCCAAAGTAGCAAAAAAACTAGGTAAAAATTATAATCTTTTAGTTATTGGTGATGGCAGGATGAAAGTCGCCCTTGAGGAAAGGGTTGAGTTTGAGAACATTACTAATATTGAGATAATGAGTCCAGTAAGTCGTGACAAGTTAGTGGCATTCTATCAAGATGCTGATATTTTATTTTTACACTTGAATGATATGCCTTCACTTAGAAGGTCTTTGCCATCTAAAATTTTTGAATACGCAGCATCAGGGAAATATATTGTAGCTGGATTGAGTGGTTATTCTGCAAATTTTCTCAATAATAACATACCATATGCTTCTGTGTTTAATCCTGGTGATGTGGATAAGTGCGTTCATCTTATCAAAAAAATAGAGACTATAAGGTTAGATAAAGATAAAACTGATATATTTGTCAAAAAATATTCACGTGAAAAAATTATGAAAAAACTGTCTTCTCATATTTTAGCTTTAGTGTGAAATTATTTTTTATAACAGGTGCAACAGGATTTATTGGAAAAAAACTTCTTAAAGCTGTAAATGGAGAAGTTCGCCTCTTGTCTCGTATGAAGCAATCAAGTTATGACACAGTTATTTGCGACCTCCAGTCTGAGATAATTCCTTGTGATGCATTAAATGGTGTGGACACAGTTATTCATCTTGCTGGTTGTGCACACGATATTCGTGATGAAAAAATTATTAAAGAGCTTTACCAAAAAATAAATGTTGATGCAACAATTGCGTTGGCAAAACTTGCTTTAGAGTCTGGTGTTAAAAAATTTGTCTTTATTAGTAGCGTTAAAGCAGGTGGAGTCCCTCTTCCTGGACAATGTGCAAGTGAAAAAGATCAGAGTTTTCCTGATGGTGTTTATGGTGAAACTAAGAGGGAGGCTGAATTAAAATTATTGGAAATAAGTAAAAATTCAAATATGCAAGTATCTATTATTCGCCCAAGCTTAGTTTATGGACCAAATGTTAAAGGAAATCTTAAATTAATGTTATCAGCTATTAAAAAAGGATGGTTTCCATCTTTACCAGAAACTGGGAATAAGAGATCAATGATTCATGTGGATGACTTAGTTAGAGCTATTTTACTAGTGGTTAAATATAATCAAAAGAATGGAGAGATATTTATTGTTACAGATGGTTCTTTTTATTCTTCTCACGAGATCTATAATACGATGTGCCAAATAGTAGGAAGACCAGAGCCAAAATGGAGTCTACCAAAAATATTTTTTGATTTTATTAGTTTAGTAAATCCAAGTATTAAATATAAAGTTAACAAGCTATTGGGAGATGAGCATTATTCTTCAAGAAAATTAGAGGCTTTAGGATTTAAAGCAAATAGAAGCCTAAGAGAAATGAATGAAACGGATTTTTGATTTAACTTTAGGTCTTTTAATTCTAGTGGCATTAATAATTCCGATGTTATTAATCTATATAAGTGTTCGTCTCTCATCAAAGGGTTCTGGCTTATATTGGTCTAATCGTGTTGGAAAAAATAACATCATCTTTCAAATGCCAAAATTTAGAACAATGCTAGTTAGCACACCATCTATTGCTACCCATTTGTTAGATAATCCTAATACTTATTTATCTCCTATTGGTGGATTTTTACGCAGCACAAGCCTAGATGAACTTCCACAATTAATTTCAGTATTAAAAGGTGATATGAGTTTTGTTGGCCCAAGACCTGCCTTATATAACCAAGAAGATTTGATTGCTTTACGCCTTGAGAGAGGCGTTGATAAATTAGTGCCTGGAATTACAGGTTGGGCCCAAATTAATGGCAGAGATGAATTATCTATTATTGATAAAGTTTCGCTAGATGAGGAGTATTTGAAGCACAAATCTTTTTGGTTAGATTTAAAGATATTGTCTATAACTTTTTTAAGAGTTATTAAAAAAGATGGCGTAAGTCACTGACTTTTTTAATGACCAGTATTTGATTATTTTATTATTTTTTAAATACTTAAAGAGCGCCTTCTTTATTTTAAAATAGAGGAAAGTTTTTCCTTAAAAATTGAATGCATAAAATGGGATAACAAAATGAATATTAATCTAAGATATCCATTAAATATCGATAAGATTTTAAGAAAAAAGAAATCAATAAAAAAAGAATTATTAAATAAAAAAAATCTTGAAGATAAGAATATAGCCATACTTGGTGGCTCAACAACATCTGAAATAAAAAATATTTTAGAATTATTTTTATTAAATATTGGAATAAAACCTCACTTTTATGAGTCTGAGTTCAACAAATATTATGAGGATGCACTTTTTGGAAGTACTGAACTGGATAAATTCAATCCAGATATAGTTTATCTTCATACTACAAATAAAAATATTGTTAAATATCCTGGTCTTGATAATAATATAGATGAGATATCTACTTTAATAAATAATGAAGTTGAAAGATATAAAACAATTTGGAGTTCTTTATCAAGATTTAATTGTCCAATAGTGCAGAATAATTTTGACTATACATTAAATAGAAGCTTGGGAAATTTGGACTGTTATGATATACATGGTAAGACATATTTTATAAATCAATTAAATGATAAATTTAGTCAAGAGGCAAGAGCAACTTCGCAGTTATATATTAATGATATAAATTATTTATCTTCGTATATTGGACTCAAGGATTGGTTTGATAAATCTCTATGGTATCAAGCTAAATATGCATTAAGTATGGATAGCATGCCAGAACTAGCATTTAATATCAGTAAGATTATGAATTCAATTTTTGGTAAATCAAAAAAGTGCTTAGTACTAGATCTTGATAATACTTGCTGGGGCGGGGTTATTGGAGATGATGGTCTGAATGGTATAGATATTGGTTTGGAAACAGCTATTTCTGAATCCTTTACCTCTTTTCAAAAATATGTAAAAAAATTAAAAAAGAGAGGTGTAATTCTAGCAGTATGTTCTAAAAATGATTTTCAAAATGCAAAAGAAGGGTTTGAGCATCCTGATAGTATTTTAAGATTTGATGATTTTTCGTCATTTAAATCTAACTGGAAAGCCAAAAATAAGAATATCCTAGAAATAGCTAAAGAAATTAATATCGGTACTGATAGTTTAGTTTTTATTGATGATAATCCCGTTGAGCGTGACTTGGTATCATCGCAAGTTCCTAATGTATCTGTTCCCAATATTGGTAAGGATGTAATAAACTTTATTGATTATATTGATAGGGGTGGATACTTTGAGCCAATATCATTATTGGCAGATGATATTAATAGAAATGCATACTATGCAGGAAATATTAAAAGAGAAGAGGAGCAGTCTACTTTTAAATCATATGATGACTTTTTATCTTCCCTAAAAATGACTGCTGAAATTAAAACTTTTCCTCCAGTATATTTAGACAGGATTACTCAACTTACTAATAAAACCAACCAGTTTAATCTTACAACTAAAAGATATAATGCTAGCGAAATTAAAAAAATTATAACTAATGATGAATATATCAAAATTTATGGAAGGCTTGCAGATAAATATGGAGATAATGGTTTAGTAGCAGTATCCATCGGTAAATTAAAAGAAAATCAGTGTCATATAGATTTATGGCTTATGAGCTGTAGGGTTTTAAAGAGAAATATGGAGCTTGCTATGCTTGATGAAATTGTTAGGCAATGTAAAGAAAAAGATGTGTTAGAAGTCATAGGATACTATTATCAAAGTGATAAAAATAGTATGGTTTGCAATTTGTATGAAAAATTTGGATTTACATTGAAGGCTGTAAATGGCGAGGATACAATTTGGAGTCTCAATATTTTAAATTATGAGAATAAAAACAAACTTATAGGAATTCAAAATGACTAGAGACGAAGTATTTAGAGGTATTCAAGAAATTTTTAGAGATGTATTTGACATTGATGATTTAATTATTAATGACTTAACTAATTCAGATAATATAGAAGATTGGGATAGTTTAAATCATATTAATTTAGTTAGTGCAGTTGAAAAAGAGTTTAAGATTAAATTTGCTCTTGGGGAGCTTATGGAAATAAAAAATGTTGGTGCTATGATTGACTTAATGATGATTGAAAAATTAAAATAATGTATGAATAGTTATAAATTCATTGATATTTATGAAGGACTTAAAGAGTCTTTTAGTGTCTGTGTCAACTCAGAGAAGCTAGATAAGTTTCTTGAAATATCTGGAGACATAAATCCATTACATTCAGATACTAAATATTCATCATTAAAGGGTTTTTCGGGAAAGGTGGTTTATGGAATGCTTACATCATCTTTTTACTCTACTTTAGTTGGTGTATATTTGCCTGGCAAGTATTGTATTTTGCAAGGTATTAATATTCAATTCTCCCATCCAGTTTACGTTGATGATATATTGACTATAACTGGAAAAGTTAGCCATATAAACGAAGCATATAAACAGCTTGAGATAAAAGCGATTATTATGAATCAAAAGAATATAAAAGTATCAAAAGCCACTATAAAGGTTGGAGTGATAGATGAGTAAAAACATTATTTTAATTATTGGTGCTTCTTCTGATATTGGGATAGATTTAATTAATAACATTGATGAGGCCGCCCTAATATTGGCGCATTATAATAGTTCAAATAAGCGATTACTGAAATTGTCAGATAAAATAGATAATGAATTGGTTATGATTCAAGCAGATTTATCGATTGAAGATGAAACAAGGTTGATGATTGAAGATATAGAAAAAACATATGGAGTGCCAAATAAAATTATTCATCTTGCAGCCCCTAAGTTTGCTAATATTAGATTTAAAGATATTAACTTAGATGATTTTCAGAGAGAGCTAGAAATCAGTTTAAAATCTTTGGTGCTTATACTAAGTAAGTTTTTACCAATACTTGCAAAAGAAAAACAAGGTAAGGTTGTTTGTATACTATCAAGTGTTGTGTTGAATATCCCACCAAAAGCATTAACTCAGTATACAACTGTGAAATATGCATTGTTGGGCTTAGTTAAATCTCTAGCAAGTGAATATGCTGATAAAAATATTCAAATAAATTCTATCTCTCCATCAATGTGTGACACTAAATTTTTAGACAATATAAATGATAAGTTTATTGAACTAAGTGCTTATAACAACCCTTTAAAGAGAAATGCTACTGTAAATGATTTAACGCCAATTATAAAAATGTTAATTTCTAGTGAGTCTGATTATATAAATGGTGTTAATATTCCAATAACTGGTGGGAGCATCTTCTAGTGCTGTTTAACAGCTATGGGTTTATATTTGCTTTCTTACCAATATCTTTTTTTTTATACTTTTATTTAAATCATAAAAGATTAGTCATAGGCGCAAAATATTGGCTTGTATTTACAAGTTTGTTTTTTTATAGTTGGTGGAATATCGCCTACCTGCCATTGATTTTAATTTCTGTTCTTTGTAATTTCTTAATAGCTTCATCTATGGTGAGGGTAGATGTATTAAAAAATAAATATTTTTCTAAAAAAATATTGCTACAAATCGGTCTATTGTTCAATATTGGTCTTCTTGCATATTTTAAATATGCTGATTTCTTTATATCAAATACTAATAGTTTAATTAATACAGATATAGCATTACTTTCATTGACTTTGCCACTTGCTATAAGTTTTTTTACTTTGCAACAGATTGCATTTTTAGTTGATAGTTATGAGGGTTTGGCAAAAGAAAAAAACTTTTTAGATTACACAATATTTGTAACCTTCTTCCCTCAGTTAATAGCTGGCCCGATTGTTCATCATAAGGAAATGATGCCACAATTTAGGAGCAGGAAAAACAAACTAAAGAACTATAATAATATTGCGATGGGTCTTTTTATATTTAGTATAGGTCTTTTCAAGAAAGTTGTTATTGCAGATACTTTTGCAATATGGGCAACATCAGGTTTTGATATTGCTACTTCACTAAATTTAATTGAAGCATGGTTTACTAGTTTGTCGTATACATTTCAACTGTATTTTGATTTTTCAGGATATACTGATATGGCTATTGGTGCAGCTCTATTATTCAATATTAAACTACCAATAAATTTCAATAGCCCTTATAAAGCAACAGGAATAATTGATTTTTGGAAGAGGTGGCATATTACGCTATCAAATTTTATAACAGTATATATCTATACTCCCTTAGTTAAATCATTTGATAAATTAACATTTCATAAGGCGATGATCGCTACTTTTGTTACTTTTTTAATAGCAGGTCTTTGGCATGGTGCATCCTGGATGTTTGTAATATTTGGTGGTCTGCATGGAGTTGCATTAGTAGTAAATAACTACTGGAAAAAAACTAAAATAAAAATTAACAAAGTTTTTGCTTGGTTCATTACCTTTAATTTTGTAAATATCACTATGGTATTTTTTAGAGCTGAAGAATTTGATGACGCTATCAAAGTTTTAAGAAGTATGTTTGGCTTTGACGATATTATGCTACCAAGTTTTTTAGGAAGTTTGATGCCATTTTTAAATGAATATGGTGTGAACTTTGGTGAGTTTACTCAAAATATACAAGGAAGGCCTTCTACATTTATTTTTTTAGTAATTGGCTTTATTTTAGTATTATTTTTTGAAAATTCTGCTAAAAAACTATCTAACTTTCACTTTAACTTCATTAATAGTTTTATTTTTGTAATGGCCTTTTCAATATCATTTTATAAACTTAGTGGTTATTCTGAGTTCTTGTATTTTAGGTTTTAATTATGAATAAAAATAAAAATATAAGATGGCTTCAATATTCTATTAGTTTTATTGTATTAATAATTGCAATAATTTCTATATTTAATTTCAAAGTTGATAGTTTAGGTATTTTTGGAAACTCCAACTATCTATCAAAAGCTGCACAAGCTTTGACAAGAGGAAAAATGATAGCTGGACTTCAAAACATTAATGATAGGTTGTTTCAAGATTTGATAATAAAAAATTTGCAAGTGCGTAACGACGTTATTGCGATCGGTTCATCCACAACTATGATGGTGCGAAAGGAATTTTTATCAAAAGATATTATTAATTTTTTCAATCATTCTATGAGTGGTGCAAGTATAGAAGACTATATTGCTATTGTTGGCGCTTATGAGTCAATAAAGGGCTATTTACCATCAACTATTATACTTGGGATTGATCCTTGGGCTTTTAATAAATACAATGGCCAAGGAAGGTGGAGAGGCTTAAAGCATTATTATGATTATGAATTAAATAATGTTTATGGCAATGAGTCTGACATTATACAAAATAACTCTATGATTAATGCTAATAAATATAAGCAATTAATTAATTTTGACTATTCAATATCAAATCTAAAGTTTTTTATGAGAAATTTATTAAAAAATGATCGTAAAAAGTTCTATATTGTCGATTCAATTGAGATTGATGACTTTATTAGAGTAGGTGACGGTTCTATATATTACCCCCATAATATAAGATATATAAAAAATGATAAAGTTACTGAGCACGCCATAGCTTTTGCGAAAGGCAAGCCATACTCTCTTGATAAATATGAAAGTTTGAGCAATACAAAATTATTTGAAGATTTTGTAATTTATTTAAAATCAAATAACATAAATGTTATTTTTCTTTTGCCACCCTATAACCCAATTACTTATGATTTACTTGTAGAAGATGAAAAATATAAGTATATTTTGATAGCAGAAGAATATTTAAAAAATTTAGCATTAAATAATGACTTTGAGTTGAAAGGCTCATATAACCCTCATAAATTTGACTTTACTAATAAAGATTTTTTTGATGGGGTTCATGGGCGAGATAGTATTTTTAAGAAATTATTCAAATCCTCCTTGTGATTTTAATAATTAGTGTTGTTAAGCCCTCTTCTTTTGTCAATATAATGGATAATAATTATTATTATAAAATAACTTTGGCTTTTGACAAGCTTCATAAGAATAGATGATTTCAAATTGATTGCATTAATACTTACTAGATTAACTGAGTTCAATCGACTAACAAAGAAATTAATTATGTTGTTAGTTGACGCTGTTTTAATAGTACTTGCATTACTAGCTTCTTTTTCACTAAGTGAAGATTATTTGTATTGGCCTCCTGATGATTTAATTTGGATATTTTTTGGTGCGCCATTTATAGCTATTCCAATACTTATGAGTTTTAGGCTTTATCAATCAGTTGTAAGGTATATCGGATTTAAGGCATTATCATCAATTGTCCAAGCAGTAAGCATATATTCTGTAGTTTGGGGCTTATTAAGTTTAATGTCTAATCATCCTTATATGATGATCTTATTGGATATTAATTCTAATCCGTTTGCTTTAAGTGGAACTTATTTTGATGGAATTTCAAGGTCAGTTATTTTCCTTAACTGGTTGTTAAGCTTATTATTAATTAGTAGTTCGAGATTAATTGCGCGCTGGGTATTCAATGATGTTAATTTAAATATTATCAGTAAAAAAAATAATGTTCTTATCTATGGTGCTGGTTCTGCAGGTAGGCAATTATCTCTGGTTCTGCAGTCATCTACAGAATATCAACATATTGCTTATATTGATGATAACTTAGCCATGGAAAAGGCTTATATAGATAATATTCCAGTATTTTCATTTAATAAAATTCAAAAGCTAATTAAAAAAAATAATATCAGTGAAATCTTATTAGCAGTACCTTTAATTTCTCGTAAAAAAAGAAAAGAAATCATAAAAAAATTAAGTATATTTTCTATTCGTGTTAAAAGTTTACCAAGTGTTTCTGAGCTTGCTGAAGGAAAACTTAAGATTGACGATCTATTAGAAATAGATGTTGAAGATTTGTTGGGCAGAGAATCCGCAAAACCAAGGCATGATTTACTTGAAATTAAAATTAGTGATAAAGTAATTTTGATAACTGGTGCTGGAGGATCAATTGGTTCAGAACTTTCACGCCAGATAATTCTTTTAAAGCCAAAGCGATTAGTTCTTTTTGAAATTAGTGAGTCTGCACTATATCAAATTGAGCAGGAGTTAATAAACTTAAATATTGCTGGTATAGATATTTGCCCGATTATAGGCTCTGTTAGAGACTTTCAAAGGTTGAAAAAAACCATTCAATTTTATAGTGTTCAAACAATATATCATGCTGCTGCTTATAAGCATGTCCCACTTGTAGAATATAATCAGTCAGAAGGAGTTTTAAACAACTCTATAGGAACTATGATTGCAGCAAAGGCGGCAATTGCTGAAAAAGTTGAAACATTTGTATTAATTTCAACTGATAAAGCAGTAAGACCCTCAAGTACTATGGGTGCGACAAAGAGAGTTGCTGAATTAATCCTTCAAGCCCTAGAGAAGGAAAATAACGATACATGTTTTACAATGGTTAGATTTGGAAACGTTCTTGATTCTAGTGGATCAGTTATCCCATTATTTAAAAAACAAATTAAGAGCAATGGGCCAGTAACAGTTACTGATATCAATATGGTACGATATTTTATGACTATTCCTGAGGCAGTCCAATTAGTAATTCAAGCTGGTGCAATGGGACAAGGTGGTGATGTATTTGTACTTGACATGGGGAAACCTGTAAAAATTTATGATCTAGCTGTAAAAATGATACAGTTGAGTGGCTTACAAGTATTAGATAAATCTCACCCTGATGGAGATATAGAAATTATATTTACTGGCCTAAGGCCAGGAGAAAAGCTTTATGAGGAGCTGTTAGTTGGTGGTAATGTCGTTAGCACGGAGAATAAATTGATTATGCGCGCTACAGAGGAAATGATAGAGTGGAAAAAATTAAAACCAATGCTAGATGATCTTGAGACAGAGTCAACAAATAATGATCTAAAAAAAATACGTTGGTTGCTTATGAAAATAGTACCAGAATTTAATCCTCAACATCCAAATGAGAATTAGCATGCCGCTATTCAAAAATAGAAACTATAAAGTATTACTTAGTTGATGCAATATTAAGTTTTTTTGCAAAATGATTTGTTGCATCGACAAAGCCTTCAACGCTTCCACAATCAAAACGATTTCCAGTAAATTTGTATGCAATTACTTTTCCTTGTTTAGCCTGTTCGCATAGGGCATCAGTAATCTGAATTTCTCCTCCATCTCCGGGAGAGATAGTTTTGAGGATATTAAAGATATCAGGCGTCAAAATATAACGACCAATTATTGCCATAGTGCTCGGTGTATTTTTCGCACTAGGCTTTTCTACCATACTAGATACTCTGAAAGTATCATTAGAATTATCGATTAGTTCACCAGAAATAATGCCATATTTTTTAGTTTCGCTTAATGGGACATCTTGAATAGCAACTATAGAGCATTTATATTTATCATATATTTCTATTAATTGTGAAATTACTCCCTTATCATCAGATTGGCATAAGTCATCAGCTAAAATTACAGCAAAAGCTTCATTTCCAATGAGCGGTTCACCACTAAGAATGGCATGCCCTAAGCCCAAAGTTTCTTTCTGTCGAATATAAGTAAATGTAGAACAAGCTATAATCTCTTTTATTTCCTTAATATAATGCTCTTTGTGTGATCCAATCAATTGAGATTCAAGTTCATATGAATTATCAAAATGATCTTCAATTGCTCGTTTTCCTCTTCCAGTAACAATAGCCATATTTGTAATACCAGCAGATAAGGCCTCTTCAACTCCATATTGTAATAAGGGCTTTGTGAGTATTGGAAGCATTTCTTTAGGAACTGCTTTTGTAGCTGGAAGAAAGCGAGTTCCATGACCTGCTGCAGGGAAAAGACATTTTTTAATCATATTCTAAAAGCGTGTTTATAGATTGATGAAGTCATATTTTTTATTTAAAACCTTGTTGCCACAATAAAATATCAATTATATCTAAGGTTTGATAACCATTATAAATAAAAAGTATAAAGTTAGTTTCGAGTAAGGTGGGTATCTGTAAAAAAAAGCAAATACCGCTTTATGTATGGGGAATGAGGGATTATTTTTATGCTATATAATGTTATCAACAAGCCCTCAAATATAATTCTTATTAATCATCTTTTATGAAAAAATATTTAATTTTAATTTTAATTATATTTTACGTTTCACCTGCATATTCAATCTCTTCATATATAGCTAAATATGACTTATACGTGCTTACTAATTTAGGAACTATTAAAGTTGGTAGTGCAGAATATGAATTAGTTGCAGCCAATAATGCATATGTTTTTAGTAGTAACGCAAAGACTGATAAATTATGGAGTGCATTGTATGACTACTCGATTAATGAAACAAGTATTGGCCTAATAGAGGGTAATAAAATTATTGGGGATTATTACAAAGTTACTGAAAATCAGGGGGATTTAATTAGTGATGAGTATGAAATTAATATATATCCTGAAGATGGTTATGCCTCATTAAATAGTGAAATAATAAGTAATGGGTTTACAAAGAGTCATCTTGAGGAGCTTTCAGACTCAGAGTTAATTCTAAAGGCTATAAATTCTGGAAATTATAAAAAAATAAAATTTGCAGGTAATCAAGCTAATGATAACAATATACCAAGCTATGAAAAGGAGCTTGTAAACAAAGATGAATTAATAGGCTTACTTTTAGAGCCTTCATTGGATATTAGTTCTGTTGATATTGTTGATGCACTTAGTATTTACCTTCATATTTCTAATGATATTCAAAAAAATCCAAATAAAAAAGTTTTTATTTATCAAGTAGTCGACAAAAAAGGCTTATCTCAAAGAGAGTTTTTTATAGATGGATTTGAAACTATCAATGTTGGAAATAATGAAGTCAAAACTATTAGAGTTAAATGTCCAGAACTTAGATTGTCCTTTAATGTTTCTAAAGATCATGATTTTATCCCAGTGCTTATTGATAAAAAGAACGGAAAGACTAATTTCCAACTCACTTTGACATCTTATATTAATATTTGATTTGTTCCACTCAATTTTTTGAAATTGTATTAATTCTAATTGTTTTTTATTTTAATAATGTAAATCAGTCTAAATAATTTTTTTGTATCAAATGCTTAGATAGTATTTTTTTTTCGTTCTTAGTGGATTAATTTTTATGCGTATAAAATACTTAGTATAATTATTGTCTAAATTCCTAAATTTAATTCCAATAAAACAACAAATATATCTATTTAATTTTTATAAATGGTTATTCAACTTAAGGGCTTTCAATGTCTAAATCACTGAACATATTTCACAAGGAGTTTTTTAATAAAAATCTTACTCGACCAAACTGGATAAAACAAGAGCATAGGTCACTTGATATGGCCTGGTTAGATAAGAATGAGTGTGCCGACCCCAGTTTAAATAAAATTGTAACGCAATCTTTGTTAAAAATCCCAATCGAAGCTGCTTTTAGTTATCCAGATCTTGATGTTCTATATGGAAAAGTCGCAGCGTTTGCTGATGTTTTGCCCGAAAACATCCTACTAACTGCTGGATCAGATGGTGCTATTAGGGCTTGCTTTGAGTCTTGCATTGAGTCAGGAGATAGAATTGTTTTATCGCGTCCTACTTTTGCAATGTATGAAGTGTATTCCAAAGTTTATGGTGCTAAAGTAACCTGGCTAGATTATGATAAATCCCCAGATGGCCCAATTCTTGAAGTAGATAAGGTTGTAAATACAATTAATAAAGTTAAGCCAAAAATGGTTTGTTTGCCTAACCCTGATAGTCCCACTGGTACTATTTTCTCTTTAACAGATTTAAAAAAAATCATTAATGCTGCAGATAATATGGGCGCATTAATTTTGATAGATGAAGCTTATCACCCCTTGTATCAAAAAACAGTAGTTCCATGGATTAATGAGTGTAAGAATTTGGTAGTAGTTCGAAGTTTTAGTAAAGCATGGGGAGCAGCTGGCTTCAGAGTGGGTTATGCATTGGCCAACAATGAGTTAATTAGTTTTCTGCATAAACAAAGACCAATGTATGAAATAGGCAATGTCTCGGCAAAAGCAATCGAGATACTTTTGGATCATGAGCAAGATATGAGGCTTTCAGTTGAAAGAGTTAACTCTGGTAAAAAATATTTCCAGGATGCAATGAAGGCAATAAATATATTTTCATATGAAAGTTATGGTAATTTTTTACATGTAAGATTTGAAAGCTATGCACCTGCTATTCACAAAGCATTGGAGGATAAAGTATATTATCGTAAAGATTTTGAGCATCCATGTTTACAAGGCTATAGTCGCTTTTCATCAACATCAATAGAAAGGTTTAAGCCAATAATAGAATGTATAACTGATGTCGTATCGCAGCATAAGAAAGAGGAGTTTAATAATGAAAGTTTTTAAGGTTGCAGTTATTGGTTGTGGCCGAATTGCTGGTCATCATTGTCGAGCCTTGGGTTCTACAGAAGGGTTAGAATTAGTAGCAGTTTGCGACTTAGAAATTGAAAAAGCAAATATATATCATAATGAGTTTGGTGTTCCTGCATTTTCAAATTACCACACAATGCTTACAGAAATAACTAATATTGATATAGTTGCAATTATTACGCCTTCAGGCATGCATTTTGAACATAGCTTAGATATATTAAAAAAATATAAAAAACATATTATTGTTGAAAAACCAACATTTATGAATCCGTCACAAGTAAATGAGGCATATAGAATTGCAGAACAACTTGGTTTGAAAATTTTTCCAGTATTTCAAAATAGACATAATCTAGCAGTCCAGCGTGTAAAAAAAGCCTTAGATAATGGTGAACTGGGTGATATTAGAGTAATTGGTGTAAGAGTTCGTTGGTGTCGTCCTCAGCGTTATTATGATCTAGCAGCATGGCGAGGAACTTTGTCTCACGATGGTGGAGCTCTTTCAAATCAAGGTATTCATCACGTAGATTTATTAAGATACTTAGGTGGTGAAGTTAGTCAAGTTAATGCAACCATGCGAACCTTGGGGGCAAATATTGAGGCAGAAGACACAATAGTTGCTAGTTTTACTTATGAAAATAAAGCAGTAGGTAGTTTGGAAGTAACAACAGCGGCTAGACCAGATGATTTTGAGGCATCTATTTCTATTATTGGTTCAAAAGGCTTAGCTCAAATTGGAGGAATTGCAGTTAATGAATTGCAAATTTTTACTCCAGACTCTAATGCATGCAAAGAGTATAGTGAGGATTTTTCTGATTGTATTTATGGAGATGGCCACTATGTGTTATACAAAGATATTTATCACTCTATGCATACTAATGCGCAATATTCTGTTACTCAAAATGATTGTCTTCAGTCAATTCGCTTATTACATGCATTTTATCGCTCAGATGAAAAAAATAACTGGCAAATAGTTAATGAAGAAGGAGAGTCACTACGTCTAGGGAAAGAAAATCATGAAATTTCTAGCTTGTATAGGTCAAAACAATGATAAAAATTATTGGTGTAATTCCAGCACGCATGGCTTCTGGGAGATTTCCAGGAAAGCCACTTTTTAAAATTGCAGGTATGCCATTGGTAGAACATGTTTGGCATCGCGCTAAAATGTATAAAAAATGGGATGAGCTATTTATTGCTACTTGTGATAATGAAATTAAAGAGTTTGCTGATTCAAAAAATATTCCTTGCATTATGACATCAGATAAGCATGTTAGAGGTTTAGATAGGGTTGCAGAGGCAATTGAAAATAGTGATTTTGAATTAAGTGAGGATGATATAGTTTTAAATGTTCAGGGTGATGAGCCAATGATGCGGCCAGATATGATTAATGCAACTGTAAAACCAATGCTTGATAATGATGATGTAAATGGAGTGGTTCTATCTATGCCAATAATTGATGAAGCTCAATTTAACGATCCGAATACACTTAAAATTATTCACAATATTAAGGGTGATATCCTTTATACATCAAGGGCTCCAATCCCTTATTGTAAAGAGTGGTCTTCAGAGGTTAAAGCTAAGAAAATTTTTGGTATTTTTGGTTTTCGCTGGGGTTTCCTTAAAAAATTCACTAAAATGCCAGAATCGCCTTTAGAGTTAGCAGAGGCTTGTGATAGTAATCGTTTATATGATAATGGCTTAACTCAAAGAGTTGCAGATTACCCGTATATTGATGCATTTGCCGTTGATGTGCCTGAGGATGCTGAAAAAGTAGAGCAATTAATTATTTCTGACCCATATTGGAAAAAATATAATGAGCAATAATTCAGAGTCATGGAGTTTGCCTAATGTTGTGAGTTTCTTTGACGATCATCGTCTGACTTCTTTAGATGTTTATCCGTCAGAATGGTTTTTCTTAAAAAATCAGCTACATGAGAATATGAGCGTATTAGATATAGGCTGCGCACAAGGGGGGTTTGCTTCAATTATAAAAGAGCAAATTAATAATTTTTCTTATACTGGAGTCGATATTAGTAAGGAAATGATAAATAAGGCAACTATGCACTATCCCCAGCATAAATTTCTTCATATCAATGAGGGCGATTTTTCTTCTTTATCAGGAGTTTATGATATGACTCTCGTATTAGGAATATTACACCTACATGAGACATGGAGGAAAACAATCGAAGCAGCTTGGAAACATACAAAAACTGCCTTAATTTTGGATTTAAGAGAAACTTTTGAAAATACAATAGAAGATAAAGATCAATCATACTTTACAATGGAAATAAATGGACCTAATGGTTCATATTCTGATGTACTTCCATACAATTTGATTAATTCTGGAGATGCACTTGAAACGATTAATTCTATTTGTACTGGAGCAAAAAAAATTTCACATTATGGTTATCAACAAGTTCCTTCAAACACAACTTCTACAACAGTTGATAAGATATTTGCAAATGCCTACCTTATTCAAAAATAAAAAATAAGTAATTACAAGTATAGGAGTTACCAATCTTAAAAGAACTATTACTTATTAATTAACAATTAATTAGTTAAGTTTTATGTTTTTAATTAATTTTAATAGTAAAATTAATTTATAAATTTATTACCCGTTAACGGAGAGTCTATGAACAGCCTGGAAAAAGAAATTATTGACGTACTTAAATGCTTAAAAGAAGAATATGGTGTTTTTGAAATTAAAGCCGAATTTGAAGCAGAAGGTAGTCGAATGGAAGAGATGATGAGGTTGAAGGACATTACTAGCTTTGTTAATCTCCCTATTATTATGAAAATTGGAGGTGTTGAGGCAGTTACTGATGTCTATAACTCACTAGCAATTGGCGTTAAAGGGTGCATAGCTCCTATGGCTGAAACAAGATATGCTTTATCTAAGTTCACTGATTTAATTGATAACTTTGTTGCTCCAGATAATGCAGCTGACATTGAGTTTGGAGCTAATATTGAAACTCTAACTGCGTGCAGTAACTTTGATGATATGCTTACAATTCCTAATATTTCTAATTTGTCAGGAATTACAATTGGTAGAGTCGATCTTGTTGGTTCAATGAGTCTTGGCAGAGACGTCATTAATACTTCTGACGAAGTTAAAAATTTATGTAAAACAGTTTTTTCGAAAGCTAAAGCGAATGGTTTTAAAACTGCAATGGGCGGAGGCATAAGTACAGAGGCTTTTCCAGTAATTAGTGAAATGAATAGTGATAATTTAATAGATAAGTATGAGACTAGAAAGGTAGTATTTCCATCTGAATCAGTTAGGTATGGCGAAAGTTCAATTCTAAAAGCAGTAGAATTTGAATTACTTTGGTTAAGAAGCAAAGAGCGCTATTATTCTGGCATTAAACTTGAGGATAAAAGTAGGATTAAAATGTTGGAAAAAAGGCTTTCGTAAGAAACTTTTTTCTTGTAATTCTCTTTTTAATTACTAAGCCAAAATTAAATTTTAGTTAGTTTTAAATCCATAATTTCTAATGTACCTTCAAACTCACTCGACAGTTGCGGAATTGAATTGCGAGTAAAAGTATATTATCGCACCGAAACCCTTGTTGGACTTAACTCCCACGCTTTTTTTTAGCAGTATCATAATTCTTCATTAAAGCATTTATTTGTTTTATTTGTTTCTTGCCACGACCACCAGTAAGTATTTTAATCTCACCCATGTCTAATGACTTTTTACCAGTCGTAAGAGTATAACCTTTAGATTTATCATTTTCGTCATTATATTTAATGCCGTCATTTACGATTGCTTGCTTAAAGTTGATTACGAGTTTATGACCAAGTTGCTTCTCAATCTTATCTCTATTCAATCCTTCAACTGGATGTACTTTAATACTTGTAATCATCCCTCTT